>ENA-OYYE01000255-OYYE01000255.1-human-gut-metagenome-genome-assembly--contig:-NODE-255-length-33644-cov-9.445205_pt1 | contig 33644 bp, 20 predicted proteins | sample MGYA00243244_ERZ653437 | MGnify/ENA primary metagenome ERZ653437 (study PRJEB26926, sample SAMN06165130) | human gut metagenome | biome: ENVO:00009003; feature: ENVO:2100002; material: ENVO:00002003...
CGAGATAGGCTCCGGTCTCGTGGGCTCGGAGATGTGTATAAGAGACAGGTCGTGTCTCTTTCCGAAGTCAAGGTTGAAGGACACATTTACCATAAACAGCGGACTCAGGTTTCGGGAATATGCCAACTGACGGTAGGGGGCGGCTTTCGACAGGTTTTCTTTTTCCTGTTCATACTTCTTCGTAAACGGGTTCAGCACTCCGGCGGCGATGCTCCATCTCTCCGTGTTGTAGCCTGCCATGAGGGTGTGCAGCTTTTCTTCTTTCGTCAGTGTCTCTCCCCACAGGATATGGTTGCTGGTGTTCATTTCCGCCATCAGCACCCAGTTCTTGTACATCGCCATGAGGTTGCCTCGCAGGCCGATGTTGGTATGCGTGTGGGTATAGGCGTTTCCGTAGCTGATGTACCGATTCAGGAAAGGAGTGATTTTGAGGGAGATGTATTCTTTGTAGGGGCACACCTGTATCGTTGTTTCCAGGTTGATGCGATGGAAGCCCCGGTGGTTTTCAGTAGTACGGATGAAGTGGTTGTCTTCGTAATAAGTACTCTCCATAATGGGCTTGTGGTCGTAGCTGTACCTGCCGAAGAGTTCCACGGACACGTACTTGCTTTGCCAGCTTGCCGTCAGTGTGTTGGCATAGAAGGTTACCGATTTCAGCGCGGGATTTCCTCTGCGTATCTGATACCGGTCCATCGTCTGCGAAATGTCGTTCAGGTCGGACAGGGAAGGGGCGTAGCCCGATACATAGCCGTTGTATCGGAAGAACCATCGCCCGTTGAGCGAATAGGACAGGCTCAATGAGGGCTTGATGATGTACTTCTGTGAAGAATAATTGCCCTGACTGTTGTACGTTCTCATGGCACCCACTCCCACGGTGTAATCCAGCGCTTTTATTTTGGATTGATACTCGGCAAAAAGGTACGTTTCCGCCGTATTCATCGAGACTTTATCGGTTATGTTGCCCGAATACCGGTTTTGCAGGTAAGCTTGCGTATGCTTGATTCCTCCCGTGAATTTGCCTTGGTCGAACTGCTTCTCGTAGATGCCTTCGCCGATGAGAGAATATTTCTCGCCTTGTGTGTGCGAGTAGACGTCTGTATCGGTGCCGTCCGAGGCTTTTTGCAGAAACTTGCGTTCGTTCTTACTGTCCAGGTAAGAGGCGACGACGTCCGCATAGATAGTCTGCTTGTTTTTCAGGTTTCTTTGATAATACATGTCCAGCGAGGGGATGACCACTTTGGAAGAGGTCAGGTCGGTAATCGTGTATTTTGTTTCCTCCTGGTACAAGGTGCTGATTCTGTCCGACATCGAATGAGGGGTGTCGCTGTACTGGTTTCGGAAAGCAACGTTGAATAGCTGCTTGTCATTCTCCTGAAAGCTGTAATTCAGGCTGAAGTTCAGGTTGTCATACTTTATCCGGGTCGGTTTGCCTATCTCTTTATTCGCTTCATACGCCTGCGTGAAGCGGAAACTTTCGTAATTCTCGCGCGTCCATTTCAAGTCTCTCTGTCCCCAGTAGACGGTCGTGCTGATTTCAGAGCGGTTGAAGTTGTATTTCGCCGAGAGGTTGTGTTCGCCATAGCCCGTATTGGACACTCCGTTGGACAAGTCCGCGGCAATGCTGCCTCCCGATTCCCGCCGCTTTACGATGTAATTCAGCACCGCGACGGCGTTTCCATAGCGGGTGCCGGGATTGTCTATATATTCGATGCGGATGACGTCTGCGGGGCGGATGGCTATAATTTCCGCTTGCGTCACTTCCCGGCCGTTGATGCGCAGTTGCACGCTCTCTCCGCCCGGTGCGTTGATACTGTTGTCTATCGGATTCACCAGGATGCGTGAGAGTTGCAGGTTCCTTAGTAGGGTCAGCCCGTTGGAGGAGGCTTTCGTCTGCATCTCGGTCGGAAGAATAATCTGGCGGTCGGTCTTCTTGATGACCGGGCTGGCGGTGACGGTGACGCCCTCCAGCACCACGCCGGTGGCGGACAAGGGCACTTCTCCCAGTTCCAGATTCTTTTTCAGGTTGCGGACGGTGAGGTACGAATGGTCATAACCCATGCACGAGATGCGCAGGAGGTAGTCGCCGTCTTTCACTTCTTTCAGCACAAAGTTTCCGTTGCCGTCCGTGGCGACGCCGGTGAGGAAGGTGGAGTCAGGAGTCATCAGGCTGATGTTGGCATACTCGATGCTCCGGTTGTCACTCTCATCGATTACTTTACCCGTGATTCGGTTGGTTCCCATCAGGGAAGTACAGAGGGATAATGCTGCTAAAACGATACTTAGTCTTTTCATTTCTCTTATTTTTATTAGTGATTATTTCTGCTTTTGCACAAGGCAAAGGTAGAGCGATAAAACCGGAAAATCGGTTTATATGTGCCACTAAATAAAGTGCAATGCCTTTTGTAACTGTCTGGAAATAAATGCATTCAAGCGGCAATTTCCGGAAAAAGTTTATATCTGCCCGTCGCGGGTTTATATAGAAGCCGAAGTGCGAAAAATGGGCTGCCGTAATCCCCGTTAATCGATAAATCTTTATCTTTGCAAAGACTAAAAGAGAAGAGGGAAAACGGTATGAAAGCATTGAAACAGGGTTTGATGGGTTGGGTGTGCGTGTTGGCGTTGGCAGCATGTACAGAGGGACTGTCGTCACGGTGCGGGCAGATAGAAAAGGCGGAGGGGCTATTGCCGCAAAATGCGGAGGAAGCGATTGCGCTGCTTCAGTCGGTGGAAGCTCCCGAGACGTTGCCCGATTCTTTACGGGCAAGGTTTGCGCTGGCGATGGGGCAAGCCCACTATGACGCCCATTGGGTGATGAATGAAGATTCGTTGCTGCTGGATGCCCTGAAGTATTATGGAAGGCCGGATGTGAGTGATACGCTGCGGTGGATGCGTGCCTGTAAACTGGCGGCGCATTATTTCTACGACAGCGGAAGATATAAGGAAGCTACCGCGATGATGGCGGAAGGAAGCCGTCTTGCCGCCTTGCGGAACGATACCACCGCCCGCCTGGATGTGCTGCGCTCCGTAATCAATATCGGGGAGGGGAATGACGACTTTGAAGGTCTGATACGCTTGCAGAAGCAGTTGATAGCCGCGGAGTGCGATTCTACCCAGCAATACTCCAACTACAACGGGCTGGCAATATCGTACTACTGTGCGAATCAGAATGACTCCGCCTTGCTTGCTTTGCACAAAGCTACCGAATGCCTGTATACGGCCGCAGACTCCGTACAAGCGTTGTACTATATGATGCGCAACTATGCCGATATATTGAGTGACTCCGGAAAGAATCAGGAAGCCGTCGACCTGCAACATCGCAGTCTGCAACGGTATAAAGAAACCGGACATCCCTTCGAGTCCTTGTCTTATTATTCGCTTTCGCGTTACTTCCTGAATATGGGGCGGATGGATTCCGCGCGCTACTATATGCAGAAGGGGGACAGTGTGCGTTCGCCCTATATCACTCAGGACTTGTCGCTGGCTAACTTCTATCTGGTACAGAAAACGTTGATGGATTACGTCGGCAGCCGCTCTTTTACCATCCGGGATGTGGCGTTTTTCTCCAACCGGTTGTATAACGACTTCATCCGTGACCAGCGGGTGATAGCCCAAAAAGGAAAGCTTCAGTTGTTGCTTCAGCAGCAGAATATGAACCTGCAACTGGCGAAGCAGAAAGAGCGTACCTTCTTTGTCGGGCTGATTTCCCTCTGCGTCCTGCTGTTGTTGGTGGTAGTATGGTACATGCAGCGGCGAAAGCGGCAACTGGTGGAAAAAGAAGAAGAACTGGAAGCCTTGCGCCGCCTGATGAACGAGACGGAAGGCGATACTGACGGCAGGAACGATAAGTTTGTCAAGAAGATGCTGCTTCAGCAGTTGGGATTGATACGCATCGTAGCCACGAATCCCAGTTCCGACCATCAGGACCTGCTGGTACAGATGGGACGGATAGCCAATAAGGATGTCGTGGCAGATGATTTGTTAGTCTGGAGCGACCTCTACAAGACCATCGACATGGTGTACGATGGCTTCTATACCCGCATCAGCCGGAAGTATGGCTCCATCCTGAATGAAAAGGAACTGCAACTCTGCTGTCTGCTGAAATCAGACTTCTCGACGAAAGAAATCAGCGTCGTCATCCAGCAAAGCATTCGTACGGTGTATCAGCGCAAGACGGTCATCCGGCAAAAACTCGGTATGGAAGAAAAAGAAGATATTGCCGGATTCCTGTCCTGAACTGTCTTATACAATTCCCCGTATGCGGTCGTCGAACGCTGAAAGCGCCGCCTTCGCTCCTTCGCCCATTGCGATGACAATCTGCTTGTAAGGCACGCTCGATACGTCTCCTGCGGCATAAACGCCGGGTAGGTTCGTCCGGCAGAAAGCGTCGATTTTGATTTCGCCGATGGCAGTCATGTCCAGTATATCCCGGAAGGGCAGGCTGTTGGCGGCCAGTCCTATCTGCACAAATACGCCGTCCACCGGATAATCCCTTTCCTCGCCTGTGATGCGGTCTTTGATGCGCAGGGCGGTTACCTTCTCGCCGTTTCCTATCACTTGGGTGGTTTGCGAGGAAGTGAAGATTTGCACGTTGGGCAGGTTACGCACTTTCTCCTGCAACAGGTGGTCCGCTTTCAGCGCGTCGGCAAACTCAAAAACGGTGACTTGCTTGCAGATGCCCGCCAGGTCGATGGCTGCCTCGATGCCCGAGTTTCCGCCGCCGATAACGGCCACTTCCTTGCCCTGATAGAACGGCCCGTCGCAATGCGGACAGAACGCCACGCCGCGGCCGATGTAGTCCGTTTCGCCCTCCACGTTCAGCTTGCGCCAACTGGCACCGGTGGCGATGATTACTACCGGGGCGGTAAAGGTTTCACCGCCGGCAACGAACACTTTCTTCTCTCTGCCGTGCAGTTCCACTTCCTCTATCCTGCGGTTTTCGAAAATCTCTACCGGATATTGCTCCATGTGGTTACGAAGTTCGCCGGCCAGTTGTGTGCCCGTGGTGTAAGGGACGGAGATAAGGTTCTCTATGCCCACCGTCTCCTTTACCTGCCCGCCGATTCTTTCGGCAACTACCGCCACGCGCAGTCCCTTGCGTGCCGAGTAGATGGCTGCCGCTGCTCCGGCAGGACCGCCGCCCAGCACCAGCGTATCGAATGCCCTCTCCACAGGTCCCGCTTCCTGCGGCAGGCTGCCGAACGTGTCTTCCAGTTTCTGCAAAAGCTCTCCCAGCGTGCCGCGTCCGGTGTGGAACGGCTTCCCGTTGGCATACACTGCCGGTACCGCCTGTATCTTCAGCGCCTCCACTTCATCCTGGAAGATGCCGCCGTCTATCATATCATGCCTGATTTGCGGATTCAGCAGCGCCATGATGTTGAGCGCCTGCACGATATCCGGACAGTTGGTGCAGGTCAGCGACACGTAGGTTTGCAGATGGATGGGTCCTTGCAATGCCTTGATGCGTCGTGCGATGGCTTCGTCGGGCAGATTTTTGCCCTTTCCATCGGCGTTTAGCACGGCAAGCAGCAGGGAGGTAAACTCGTGTCCGTTGGGGATGCCGCGAAACTTGATGCCGGTTTCTTCTCCTTCCTTCAAGAGCGTGAACTCCAGATCCGGCGTGTCCACTGCATTCAACTGGCAGAACAGTTTGTCCGAGCAGCTTGCGATGTCGTTCAGGAATTCTATCAGTTCCCGTCCTTGTTCATGTTCCGGCTGGTAGGTGATTTGGAAGATATAGCGGGCTTCCAATTGCTGGAAAATGCTCCGCACCTGGTCTAATATACTTGTATCTAACATAATGGTAAGGGTTGTTTAAATAGTGAGAAATGAGGGGGAGGTTATAAAAAAGACTATCTCAGTTCTTTGTTGAAGATGTGTGCTGACTCTTTCAGGCTCGGGCACGGATTATCACGGTTTTCCTTAAAATCTTCCGTGATTTTCCATGTAATCCGTGCCTGAAATTCATCCATCAGTAAGCTGACACAGTTCCAAGAATCGGGATAGCCTTTTCAATAATCAGTGGAGTGGCTTAGATTTTGCCAACGAGGTCGATGCTCGGTTTCAAGGTTTCTCCGCCTTTCTTCCACTTGGCAGGGCAGACTTCCCCGTCGTGGGTGGCAACAAACTGTGCGGCTTCCACCTTGCGCACCAGCTCGTCTGCATTTCGTCCGATGCTGTTATCTTGTATTTCGGCCAGCTTGATTTTCCCTTCCGGGTTGACAAGGAATGTACCGCGATAGGCCACGCCTTCTTCTTCAATCATCACGCCGAACGCACGGCTCAATGTGCCGGTATGGTCTGCCAGCATCGGATACTTGATTTTGCGGATGCTTTCGGAAGCGTCGTGCCAAGCCTTATGCACGAAGTGCGAGTCGGTACTTACAGAATATACCTCTACACCCATTTCCTGCAATTGGTCATACTTCTCGGCGATGTCCACCAGCTCGGTGGGGCATACGAAGGTAAAGTCTGCCGGATAGAAGAAGAAAATGGCCCATTTGCCTTTTACGTCTTCGTTGGATACTGTCTTGAAACTTCCGTTGTGAAAAGCCTGAACTTTGAATTCAGGGAGTTGTGAGTTGATAATCGATTCCATAATTTTACTTTTTAACTGGTTTAGTATATTGTTCACGGAAGCAAAGAGCGGGCAAACCGGATGCGGAAGCAAGCTTGCCTGAGGTTGCCGGGTTACCGCTTATCTTCGCTTTCCGTTTGCAAAAATATAGCGTTTTTCTCCGGTAGAACAAAAAATCCGATTGAAAAGTTTTATGGAGCGATAGATAAAACCTATGTGCCGGGGGCGAAGTCGAAAGAAAGAGTTTCCGGTTTGGTTTCCGTCACGAATATCTTAACATGCTCGATGCCGCTCGTACCGTCGTCGTAGGTGCGCCATACGTTGACAATGGTAGTATCGTTCAGCGCAAACGGAATGTTGGTGAAGGTGACGTCGCCACCCTCGGAGCGGAACAGTCCGATAGGGCAGCTTCTTTCCTGCCACTGGGTGTCGATGACCTCGCCTTGCATACCGATATAGTTGTTGCCCTTTTCAAATCCCCACGGCAATGTGGTATAGACGGTAAAATCTGTACGGTTTGTCCGTTGGTAACCTTTCAAGGTAACGGGTATATAGCGTTTCAGGGGCAGATAGAAGTTTGTCTCATAGGTCGTGTCGCGCTTTAATTCGATATACGACATGTGGGTAAGATCTGCCGGGTCAGCGTCCAAATCTCCGGGCAGTATGTATTTCTCCCTATCCAGTGCACTCATGTCGAATTGCAGGTAATAGCTTTTAAAGTAGCCTTCTTCTTTCGTAAGTTCGTCATCCTGGAGATAGAGCGACAGACTGAAAGCTCCGTTTTTATCGGTGGTACCGGTAGATTTCAGCCTTTTCAACGAACCGCCCAGGATATTGGGGGTCGAACGCGTGTAGTTTATTTCCAGACGAATGCCGGCAAGTCCCACGTCTCCGTTAGTGACGATGCGTCCCTTTACAGTGGTTCCCGTTTCGCCTTCCGGGATTTTCATGTCCACTTCTTCCTTCTGGCAACTGCCTAACAGCGCGATTGCCGACAGGATAATCCATAAGAGTTTTATTCTATTTGTAAGCATATTCAAGTATATATAAATCAATGTATAATCGTATCAGTTGTTCCATCCTATAAACTATACAAGCGCCTGCACCGGCTTCAATCCGAGCATTTCCTTAGGCACAGCGGACTGTATTTCCTGCGTCAGCGCTTCCAGCAATGTCAATCGGATAAAGTTGGGACTCGTCAGCAAGATAATCTGCCGGGTAGGGCAGGGGATGGCAAAGGGGCGTACCAGTTCCTGCTGAATCTCGTTGAGCTGCATCACCGCCAGTTCGGGGATGAACGTCACTCCCTTCCCGCTTTCCACCATACGCATAAAGGTTTCCATACTTCCTAAATGATAAGCAAGCTGGCTGGCGCGCGCCGCTTTCAGTTGGCAGAAGCGCATCAGTTGGTCGCGGAAGCAATGCCCCTCATCCAGCAGCCAGAGCTGTTCGCCGTTCAGGTCGGAAGTGCGGATAACCTCGTTCTTGAAGAGCGGGTCTTCGCGCGATACGTAGGCGTAGAATTGTTCGTAGAACAGCGGCGTCTGCCGGAATTCCTCCATATCCGCCAGTCCCGCTACGATGCCGGCATCTATTTCGCCCGTTTGCAGGGCGCTTTTGATGTCTTTGGTTTTCATCTCCGTCACCCGGATATCCAGCGATGGATACTTCTTCATCAGTTGCGGGAAAAAGCGCGGCAACAGGTAGGGTGCAATCGTAGGGAGTATGCCCAGGTGGAAGGTTCCGCTAAGCGAGTGTTTCTCCTCCTCGATAATGTTTTTTATCCGGTTGGTTTGAACCAATACCTGCCGGGCTTGTTCTATGATGTGCATTCCGATAGGGGTAGGGCAGACCGGTTGCTGGCTGCGGTCGAAGATTTTTGTATCCAGTTCTTCTTCCAGTTTCTGAATCATCGCGCTTAAAGTGGGCTGTGTCACCCGGCAATACTCTGCCGCCTTGGCAAAATGGCGGAAGCGGTCTACTGCAAGGATGTATTCCAATTGTTGTAAAGTCATTGCAAACAGGGGCTTTGAGGGTTATATATAGAATCAGTCTATGCAAAGATAGAAATTATCTGTTTGACACGTATGTATTTACCGCATATCTTTGCAACAAAGAAAAAAAGAAATTTAGTATCAACCTTTTAAAATAAAAGAATTATGAAGACTTTAGATTACTTGCATTTGAATGAAGAGAAAGTAGCAGGCGTAGTATCGGCATTGCAACAATTACTGGCAGATTTCCAGGTACATTACACGAATCTCCGCGGTTTCCATTGGGAAATTAAGGGACATGGCTTCTTCGTATTGCACAGCAAATTCGAAGATTTGTATAACGACGCTGCCGAAAAGGTGGACGAGATTGCAGAACGTATCCTGATGTTGGGCGGTGTTCCCGAAAACAAATTCAGCAATTACTTGCAAAAGGCAACCATTAAGGAAGTTTCCGGCGTGACTTGTGGCGGCGAAGCGGTAGACCATATCCTCGAAACCTACAGCTACCTTATCGGCGAAGAAAGAAAACTGATTGAACTTGCCAACGAAGCCAACGACGATGCAACCGCCGACTTAATGACCGGCTACCTGAAAGAACAGGAAAAGATGGTTTGGATGCTCGTTGCTTTCAGCACCCGTAGCTGCGAGAAGTAATATCCTTCACGGGATTCGCTTACTCCTGCTCTAAAAACAATGAGGGTGTCAAAACACCCTCTATTGATTCTTTTAGGCACGGATGACGCGGAAAATCACGGATAAGTTTAAAGAAAACCGTGATAATCCGTGCCTAAATTTATCAAAGAGAGTGGGTGTGTCAAAACGCATTATTTAAAGATTGAACACAGAGTCACGGAGGCACAGAGGCTTTATTTTGAACACTTTAAAAAACTCTGTGTTTCTGTGACTCTGTGTTTAATTCACTTTTGACACATCCTCTCCTTCGCTATTTAAGAAATAAGCTTCAAGCTTCGTTATTTCTTCTTCGGTGTCCTTCTTGCCCAGCCTTCTTCACTGAAGTCCGGTTCCATATCCTTGAAGCCATTATCGCCCTGGAAGAATTGTTTCCAGTCATCCTTCTTTCCGCGTGCTTTCGTATAGCCCCGTTCCTCGCGGCTCGGTTTCTTCTTGTCTGCGCCGGTCTGTACAGTCTTCTCTTTTCGCTTTCCGCCGGCATCTTCGCTTCTTCGCGTTTCCTTGAAACCGCGCTTCTTGCCGTCAAACTCCTTTTTGCCGTAGCCATTGCTGCCGTTTCCGCCATTGCCTTCGCTCCGGCGTCTGCCTTTCGGGGCTTCCTTGCCTTCATCTCCGGCCATTTCCACCGATACTTTGCGACCATTCCAACTGGCACGGTTCAGCGCTTTCACTACGTTGGCAGCCTCTTTGTCTTCCACTTCAAAGAAAGAGAACTTCGGCATCAGGTCGATGCGCCCCAGCTCCACTCTTCCGCGCGTATTACTATTCAGCAGGCTGATTAATTCGTTGGGGAAGAAGTTATCCATCTTACCCAGGTTGATGAACAACCGCGTATATCCCGGTTCCGCTTTCCGGTTGCCGCTTCTGCGGTCGCCCCGCTCGCCGCCTTTCGCGCCGCGTTCGCTTCCGGTAGCGATTTCGATATCTTCGCGTTCGCGGTAATACTCCGCAAAACGGTTGAATTCATGAGATACCATGCGCTTAATCAAGTCCTCCTTGCTCAGCCAGTCCAGCTTGCGGTAGATGTCGGGCATAAAGTCCGCCATATCCTCTTCGTTCACCTTCACCTTTTCCAGGTCGTCGATTACTTTCAGGAGCTGCTTTTCGCAAATCTGTTTGGCGGTAGGCATCGTTCCCGGTTCGAACTTCTTTCCGATGATGCGCTCTATCTCACGCATTTTGCCTTTCTCGCGCAGGTTGATGATGGCGATGGAAGTACCCGTCTTGCCCGCACGTCCCGTTCGGCCGCTGCGGTGGGTATAGCTTTCGGTGTCATCAGGCAGCCCGTAGTTGATGATGTGCGTCAGGTCGTCCACATCCAGACCGCGGGCGGCAACATCCGTGGCAACCAACAGTTGCAGGTTGCGGATGCGGAATTTCTGCATTACCGCGTCGCGTTGCGCCTGGCTCAGTTCGCCGTGCAGTGCGTCGGCATTGTATCCTTCCTGCATCAGTTTGTCGGCAATTTCCTGCGTTTCCTTGCGGGTGCGGCAGAAGATGATGCCGTAGATTTGCGGATAATAGTCCACGATGCGTTTCAGTGCCGCATATTTATCCTTGGCATGGACGCAGAAAGCCACGTGCTTCACGTTGCTTGTGCTTTCGTTCTTTCGTCCGATGGTGATTTCCTTGGCGTCGTGCAGGTACTTCTTCGAGATGCGCGCTATCTCTGGGCTCATGGTGGCGGAGAACAGCAGCGTGTTGCGCTCCTGCGGCACATCCGCCAGGATGGCGTTGATGCTGTCTGTGAAGCCCATGTTCAGCATTTCGTCCGCCTCGTCCATCACTACGTTCTGGATGGTGGCGAGCGATACGGTCTTGCGCTCCATCAGGTCTATCAGTCGTCCCGGCGTGGCTACGATGATGTGCACACCCCGTTTCAGGGAGCGTATCTGGCTGTCGATGGACGAACCGCCGTACACGGGCAATACCCGCAGGCCGTCCACGTATTTGGAATAATCGTTCAGGTCGCCCGCTATCTGCAAACAAAGTTCGCGGGTGGGGCAAAGGATGAGAGATTGGGGAATTCTGTTGCTTACGTTAATCTTCTGTATGAGTGGCAGGCCGAATGCTGCGGTCTTTCCGGTTCCTGTTTGTGCCAGTGCTACTACATCGTTATTTTCTCCTAAAAGGTAAGGGATTACTTCCTCTTGTACCGGCATGGGACACTCATATCCCATTTCTTCGATGGCGCGGCGTATCTCCGGCGACACACCGAGCTCTTCAAATGTCTTCATTAAATCTTTGTATATCTTAATAATTCGGCCGCAAAGATACGTAAAAATGTTGATAAACCGTTATTAATTGGTGATTTGTTGAGGTTTACGTGTTTTCATTCCGCCAGGAGGATGCTTTGCAACTGTTTTATTTCTTCCTTATTCAGCCCTATGCCTCTCTCCAGATAGGTATCGATGTCTCCGTACCGCCGTTCGGCTTCCTCTTTCGCGGCATTCAGGAAATCCTCGCGGGCGGAGAACAGCGTCGTGATGGCTTCCTGCGAACGGGTGGGCAGTTGGTAGGCATACCGCGAAGCGGCGGGGATATTGAAATAATCATTGCTGAGGCGGTAATCTTCCATAATGATGTCCTCGTTCACGCCCAGGGCAGCCAGCACCAAGGCGGATACCACGCCCGTACGCCCTTTGCCGGACGAGCAATGGATGACGACAGGATAATTGTTCTGGTCCAGCAGGACGTCGAATACCTGCCTGAATTCGGCGGTGTAGTTGTCTATCAGTTCGCGGTTCATCCGTTCCACCATGCGGTAGACGGTGTCGCTCTTTATCTTTTCCTCCCGGATTCCTTTCAGAATGTTTTCCATGTCTCCGGTAGAGATAGGGATATGCACCACTTTGAACTCATCTTTCAGTGGAGTCTGCGTCCCCACTTCCGAGGCGGCGCGCAGGTCGATAATCGTCTTGATTCCTATATGCTTCAGTTCCATACGGGCGCAACGTATCAGGCTGTCTATTTCCGCCGAGCGGTATATCATTCCCCACCGGGTACGCTTCTTGTGTGCGTACGAGGGGTAGCCGCCCAAGTCACGGAAGTTCTGTATGCCGGGTATGTTGACGTTGCGCGTGGCAATCTTCACCCGGTATTTGTCGCCGAACAGAAGCGTGTAGTAATACCTCCGCGTGGGGTCGGTGGTGATGATAGTCATCTTCAGGTCCTTGATGTCCACCATGGCTATGGGGTGGTCTTCGGGGATATAGTCCGGGTCGGTCGAAGCATATACTTTCACATTCCCCTGTATGAGCGGAGTCATTTCCCATTTGACGATGGCATTCCCCACGTTGTTCTCTTCGCATACCACGGAGATATGGGGAGTCGTGTTGCTGCACGAAGGGAGCAAAACTACCAGAGCGAGTAAGTTCAACAGATTCTTGTACATAGTAAGTTTCCTTTCTATTGTCGTAGGCAGCAAATATAACTATTTCAATGACTTTTGATACCAATCCGGCCGTCTAACATAGTTTTTTTATCAGAAGTTTTATTGCATTAAGATTTCCGCCCCCGTGCTATAACTCCTTCAGACTCCTTTTATCTCCTTTAACTCCTGAAAGAATAATAAAAAGAGCGGGAGGAAAAGTAAAATAAAGGCAGGGAAAGGAGGGGAATAAATAAATAATAATTATATTTGCCACATGTTTGCTATAGCGTAGCAAACTTATTACATTTTAGAAAAGCGTTATTGGAATTATCTTCTCATATCAAACTTCGCAACTTTGATTTTATTCCTGAAGATGATAACAACAACGCTCACGTCTGTGTTTATACACATGTATCCTTCTCATCTCTATGGGGGAGGAGTGTCTATATACATAATAGACGTGAGTGGCTGTTGTTCATTCAGGAATAGGGCAATGCGAAGGCCTGATATGAGAATGAACAGATACAGCAACTCACGTTTTTTTTATGTTTAATTCTAAAATTTCAGTGTATGAAGACAGACAAGAAAAGTTTGGAAAAGGAAGCCTATGCGGCTCCTACCATCGAAGTAATCCACATGGAGAGTGAAGGCGTCATCGCGTCAAGCGGCTTAATCGACCCTTATGATCCTCCTACCCCTATGAGCTATAAGGTAAACCGCAGTTACGGTGCTGCATCCGGCAGCGACCTGGAAGATTTAATCAACGACATTTTAACCGTAGAAAACTAAGGAGAACTCATTATGCCGAAAAAACAAAGTTTTCTGAAAGCCACTTGCATGGCAGTGGCTGCCCTGGCTGCGTTGGGTTGCAGTCAGGAGGAGTGGACCAATGCGTCCGCACCGAAAGGTAATACCACGATTGTGGCGTCTTTTGACCGTCCGGGTGCTGATACCCGTACGTCAGTAGTTGAGGAGACGAAAGTAGTCTGGAATTCGGGCGATGCTTTTGGGCTGTTCTATACCAACGATGGAGGTGGCAGTTATTCAGTCACCCCTTTCTCATGTGGTGAACTCGATGAAAACGGAGACAACACCAGCGCATCTTTCAGCGGTACGCTGAACGGTGAAGCCACGTCTTATGCCGTGTATCCGTATCAGGAAGATAGAATGACATTGGAAGGAACTACCGTAACGATGGAGCTTCCGGCATCTATTGATTATGATAAGAAAAATCAGCAGAGAAGTAACGGACCGATGTACGCTGCTGCAACCGATATAGCGAATCCGATACAGTTCCATCATCTGGCCGGTTTGCTGAAGCTCACCATAAGCAGTGCGATTCAGGCTGACGCCAAAAAGTTCGTCATCACAGCCGATAAGGCTATTGCCGGTACTTGTACGGCGAATTTGGGTGTAGATTCACCGGTTTTGGCTGTAAAGGGGGAAGGTAGTAAAACCATTACTGTCAATCTGTACTTCACAGAACCCACTTCCGGTCTTACTACTTTTTATATTCCTATCCCTGCCGGAACATACGGCACTCTCTCTGCCCAGTTATTCGATGAGAACAATAAAGCCCTTTTTGGCGCAAAGGAATGGAAGGATATCGAAGTGAAACGTGCGGGCATACGGAGTGCTTCGTTCGGCTTTGTGGAGATTAATGCGGGTATCAGTTCAACGAACACTACTATTGCGGAAGCAATCAAAAAAGTCATTCCCGAGTCTCCGACTGAGAAAACGATTACAGAAGTGCAAATAGATGGAAATATAGATGCAACCAACGAAGGTCAGATTACTGATATTGCCCTTCCCGTTTACGATAAGTCGGACATCAAACTGTCTTTGGCAGCCGTTCCTACCACCTCGGCAGATAAACCGCTGACCCTGTCTGATGCTACTAATACAGGAGTAGCAGATCCCACTACTGCTATGAACACCGTAACGGTATCTATCCCGGAAGTAGGAGAGCAGCAAAATGCTCCTGTTCTTAAAATCGAGATGCCAAGTACAACGGTCGTATTGGATGCAAACGATGGGAATAAAGCGACTTACGGACAAGTTATCGCCACCACCGCTGCCAATACTTTAGTAATAAAAGAAGGCGTAACCGTGGAGAAACTTATTGTGAAAGGTGGTAATGTGGAAATCCACGGCATAGTAGAAGAACTGGTTCGTGACGATAGCAACGGTGATGTGGTCAAGGTTTCCTCTTTTGGCGCCGCTGACATTAAGACGGTGACCAATCCCGGAAACTTCACGTTCACTTCTACCTGGGACGGTATTTCTAAAAAGGAACCGACGGCAGGCAACATTTACACAGCAGCCCAGTTGGCCTTTTATCAATCTAAGCAAGCGCCTACCGACAAAAATGCTAAATCGCTCACGCCAACTCTGACCGAAGCTATCACCACCTTGTATGCTGATATCGACTTGGCCGACAAGCCTTGGCTGGGTATGGTAATCGAAGAAAAAACATTTGATGGAAACGGCCACACCGTCAAGAACCTGAACATGAGTCAATACATCTTGAACCAGCAACAGACAACCTATACACCTCAGGCTTGTATCGGTTTCTTTGCCGCCGTCTATGGTGTTGTTACCATCAAAGATATTACTTTGGATCATGTAACGATTCGCCCGGCTGCCCCGTCGTCTCCTAAATGGGTAGGTTCACTGGTCGGTTATTCACGTGGTAACGTCACTACCTACGAGAATTGCGTTGCTAAGAACGTAGATATATTCACTCGCGGTGCATCTTCCTACCGTGTAGGCGGTCTGATTGGTTATATCGAAGCGGATGGCGCGGCAGAAAATACTGCAACAGCTGTCCTGACTGGTTGTAAGGTAGAAGGCGCTACCATTGCAGCCTCTTTCTCTTACGGTGGTCTGATAGGTTCCATGTACGACAGTGTAACATTAAAGAATTGTTCGACAAACAACATCACCTTGAATCTGAACGGCGAATGCGATAATGCGTACGGCTATGTATCCAACTTTATCGGAGACATTGCCAATAATGGAACCAAAAAGAGAACGGTCATCATCGAAGACTGTAAGACGGATGAACTGACACCGGCGGACGAAGCTCGTCTGAAGATTCCGATGGGTGGCTCCAAATGGTGCGGCATTGTGGAACCCGTGTCTGTTCCTACCTTTACAATCAAAGTGGACGGACAGGATCTGACTGCCGGTACCGACTTTAACGTCGTTCATAACATAGCATGGGACGGCAGCAGTGCTTTCGAACCGAAACTCAAAGACAATGTTTATACCATCACGGCGCCGAGCGAACTGGCATGGATAGCCCAGCAAGTAGAGAATAAGAATACGTTTGAAGATAAAATCATCCAATTGTCTGCCGACCTGGATATGGGTAACAAGAGTTGGAAGCCGATAGGGGACAATGTAAAGCATATGAAAATCAATATGGAAAAGCAGGAAGCTGAATATGTAAAAACCGTGAAGTACTTCAAAGGCACTTTTGACGGACAAAGCCACACAATCAGCAACCTCACGGTGAACCATACATATCCCGGTGCCGGCTTGTTCGGCAATGTGCAGAATGCTACCATCAAGAACTTTACAGTTAAAGACGCCATTATCAACGGAAGTTCCAAATGGACAGCCGTCGTGATAGGCTATTCCAATGGAAAACTGACCGTAGATAATGTGAAAGTTGAGAATGCCGAAATCAATATGGGAAACGACACGGACGGTGCTGTGAAATTAGCCGGTCTTGTCTCTTTTATGAATGGAAGTGAGAATATGGATGGAAATAACAAAAGAGATATCTTGCTAAAAGACTGTACGGTTTCCGGTCTCACCATCAACGGCGCACATTACAACGCAGCCGGCTTGGCAGGTTACATAATCGGAGCCAACTCTTTCCGGATAGAGGGATGCACGACGAGCGACATTACCATCATTCGTTCCTATGATCCGAACATTAAAAATAAAGGCGCCGCAAACTATAGCTCTCCTTTCCTCGGCTGCTTCGGTACTACATCCAACCAAAGCAGCACTGCTGTGGAATTCGTGAATAATACCGTTCAGGGACAATACACCTTCGACGGTACATCTGTCGGTTTAGCAAAATTCACCATCACAGATGCCAGCAACGTAAAAGATGCGAACTATGCCACATTTGTTTGCGCCCCCTGGTTCGGTGATTGTGATGCAGTTAATCCGAAAATCACTATCAATGGTCAGACGTACGTTCGTGATGCGGAAAGTAAAAAGTACATACCCGAAAGTACCAATTAATACCGGTCCTCCTTACCTTATCTGATTTTATTCATTAAGGCACGGAAAACACGGATAACCACGGATAACTTTAAAGCAAACCGTGGAAATCCGTGTATTCCGTGCCTAATTTATTTCGTAATCCTCTCCGCAAACTCCCTCGACACCGAATTACTGAAACTCTTGCATACCTCCGACGCAAACTCCATTCCGCAGCGGACAATCTTGTCCCACACGGCTTCGTCCATTGCGTTCAGGTTTTCGTAGCGGATGTCGTATTTCAGCAGGCCGTAGATGATGCCGGCGTTGAAGTTGTCGCCCGCCCCGATGGTGCTGACCGTCTCCACCGGTGGGATGTCATAGTCTTTGCAGACGTTGGCGGTGCGCAGGGCAATCTTGTCCGAACCTGCCGTGCACAGGAAGTTGCGGCAGTAGAACTGAATCTTGTCCTTGTATATCTTGTCCGCGTCGCGCAGGTTATACATATAGAAGAAGTCTTCCTGCGAGCCGCGCACGATGTCGGCGTATTCCAGGTTCTCGATGATGGTGGGCGCCAGTTTCAGCGCCTCCCCCTTGTGCGAGGAGCGGAAGTTGGGGTCGTAGTACACAATCGCCTTCTTCTCGCGCGCCTGCTCCAGCAGTTCCAGCACCTTTTCGCGCAGCACCGGGTTCAGGGCGTAGTAAGAGCCGATGACCACGATGTCGTCTTCCTCCAGCGTGGGGTACACCACGTCCAGCCGTTGCTTGGGATAATCCTTGTAGAAGATGTATTCCGCGTCGTTGCGGTCGTTCAGGAAAGCGAGCGACACGGGCGACTTCCCGTCGGGGAAGACATTGACGTGGTCGGTGGGGATATGGTTGTCGCGCATGAACCGCAGGATGATTTCACCCACACGGTCGTTGCCCGTTTCGCTGATGAAGCAGACAGGGACTCCCGCACGCCCCAGTGACACGATGCCGTTGAACACCGAACCGCCCGGCACCGCCGCCGAGGGTTGCTCACCCTGGAAGATGATATCCAGAATGGTTTCTCCGATGCCGACTACTTTTCGCATAATGATCTTGATTTTTCTCCCAAGTAGCCACCGTGGTGACGCTTGGAGTAGTCTTCGATGGTAAATCCGGTTTGCTTCATGGTCTGCACCACCAGAATGTCGCCTATCACTGTCATGGCAGTGGTGGACGTAGTGGGTGTCATGCCCAGGGCGCATACTTCCTGCGGCTTTCCGGTGCTGAGGCAGACGTTGGACTCCTGCGCCAGCGGGCTGTCGGGGTTTCCGGTGATGACGATGAACTTCAGTGCCGGGTTCAGGTTATGCGCCAGTTGCGTCAGTTCCACGATTTCGCGCGTCTTGCCGGAGTTGGAGATGAGCAGCAGCAGGTCGTTCTCCTGCAGGATGCCGAGGTCGCCGTGTTGTGCTTCGCTGGGATGCAGAAAGACCGACGGTATGCCGGTGGAGCAGAAAGTGGTGGCAATGTTCATCGCTATCTGGCCCGCCTTGCCCATACCGGAGGTGACCAGTTTGCCTTTCTTCCGGTGCACCTGCTCTACGATTAAGTTGACTGCCTTTTCGTAAGCGTCCGTCACCGGAATGTTCAATACCGCCTGCGCTTCATTCTGCAAAAGCTCTTGAATGGATTCTATCATTATTAATGTGCTAATGTGATTAATGGGAGGAATGGGTTAATGTGCTAATATGCTAATATGCTAATTGGCTGCGCGATGTTGGCGCTGTGCTATTATGCTGTTGCGCTATCATACCGCTGCACTCTCATTGTCCTATCATTCCCGCTGCACTCTCATGCCGCATGGTCATTAGCACATTAGCACATTAGCACATTAGCATATTAGCACATTCCCCCATTCCCTTCTGCAAATATCTGTAATTTTTGATAAACGGCAATAAGTTTTATTGTATTTTTGCGAGCTCGAATCGTTTATAATTTAAGAATGAAGAAGTTAATAGAAGAAATAGATACGAAGTGCAATCTGCATACGCTGGCTAACGGGTTGCGCATCATCCACGAACCGTCTTCGTCTAAGGTGGCTTATTGTGGCTTTGCCGTAGACGCCGGTACGCGCGACGAGCTTGAAAACGAACAGGGTATGGCGCACTTTGTGGAGCACCTCATCTTCAAGGGGACCGCCAAGCGCAAGGCGTGGCACATCCTGAACCGGATGGAGAATGTGGGCGGCGACCTCAACGCCTATACCAATAAGGAGGAGACGGTAATTTACTCCGCCTTCCTTACCGAGCACTTCGGCCGAGCTTTCGAACTGCTGACGGATATTGTCTTCCACTCCACTTTTCCCGAACGCGAAGTAGCCAAAGAAACGGAAGTCATTATCGACGAGATTCAGTCGTACGAGGACAACCCTTCGGAACTGATATTCGACGATTTCGAAGACCTGATATTCCGCGGACATCCGCTGGGACGCAATATTCTGGGAAACCCGGAACAGTTGAAGCGGTTCAGCGGCAAGGATGCGGCGGCGTTTACCGGGCGGTACTACCATCCCGGCAACATGGTTTTCTTCGTGCAGGGCAACCTGGACTTCAGACAAGTGGTGCGTTGGGCGGAAAAGTTGCTGTCCGACATCCCCGCCGTCAGTGTGGAGAACCGCCGGACGCCTCCTCCGCTGTACGTCCCCGAGCGGCTTGTCCTGCACAAGGACACGCACCAGGCACACGTCATGATTGGCGCCCGCGGCTATAATGCCTACGACGACAAGCGCACCGCGCTCTATCTGCTGAACAACATCCTGGGCGGTCCCGGCATGAACAGCCGCCTGAATGTCTCCCTTCGCGAGCGCCGGGGCCTGGTCTACAATGTGGAGTCGAACTTGACGTCCTACACCGATACGGGCACTTTCTGCATCTATTTCGGTTGCGACCCTGAGGATGCCGACTTGTGCACCCGCCTGGTGCATAAGGAATTGAAGCGGATGCGCGACGTGAAAATGTCTTCCCTGCAACTTGCCGCCGCCTGTAAGCAGCTTATCGGCCAAATCGGTGTGGCGTCGGACAACAACGAGAATAATGCGTTGGGCATGGCGAAGACTTTCCTCCACTATCACAAGTACGAGACTTCCGAAGCGGTCTTCCGCCGCATCGGGCAGCTCACGCCGGAGTTGCTGCTGGAGGTGGCCAATGAGATGTTTGCCGAGGATTATCTTTCCACCCTCGTCTATCGTTGATATCAAGCAGACTTTTTTTCTGCATTCTACCCTCACGCCCTCACTCACTGCCCTGCATCCCTTTATTCATCGGGCTTTGAGAGGTGAGTGAGGGCAAAATTTCAGGAGTGAGGGTGAAAGTTGCCCTCACTCCCAAGTACGCGGAGAATGAAAAATGAAAAATGAAAAGTGGGGGATTGAACACGGAGGCACGGAGGATTACGCGGAATTTCACGGATTTCTTTAAACTTATCCGTGATTTTCCGTGTCATCCGTGCCTAAAAGAAACCGGTTCAAGAGTTTTCGGACAGGTTGGAGGAGGTAAAGTCGGTCAATTACGATGTTAACATCCTCTTATTGAGATGTTAACATCCTGCCAAGAAGAAGTTAACATCTTAACGGTAAGAAGTTAACATCCTGAAAGGACGCGCAATAACCTCCCAAACCAACGTCCCCGGTACCCGAAACGCCTGTCTTTAGTATGTATAATCCCTGTGCTTGTCGGAACAAACACAGGGATTATGCATCATTTCACTATGGTAGTCTGATTGGTTCACCTATGTGAGCGGATTGCATCACCCGGTTAAGCAAATCAGTTCACTCTTGTGAGCCGTCTTCAAACAAGCGCCTTTTATCGGAAGAACATGCCTGCATCTACCTACAAACGTGCCTGCATCTGCTTACAAACCTGCTTGCATCTGCTTGCAAACCTGTCTGCCGCTTATCGAAACGCCTGCTTCATCGGGCGTCCTATCCACACTTGCGGCTGTTTCAGTCCGAATATATAAGCGATGGTTGCCGCCACATCATACTGCATCATGCTTTCCTTGAACTCCAGCCCCTTCTTTACGTTTTTGCCGCAAAGGATGAACGGCGTCTGCATCTCCTGCATCGTTTTTCCTCCGTGACCCTTGTTGATGCCTCCGTGGTCGGCCGTCAGGATAAAGATAGTCTCTTTGTACATTCCCGCATCTTTCACAGCCTGCACAATGCGGCTCACATATCCGTCCAGCTCTTTCAGCTTGGCGTAATACGCCGGCGTGTCGTGTCCCGCCTGATGCCCCACATGGTCCGGATTGTCAAAGCAAACCGCAAGCAGGGCCGGCTGCTTCTCTTTGATGTATCTTTCCGCCATTTCGCACAGCGCCTCCGGATATTTGTTGTAGTCCGGAGCCTGGGCATGATGGCTCAGCGCAAGCGTATCCACCAGATACTTAATCCCGTCCCACTCGTACAGGCATCCGATTTCCGCTTCGGGCTGCGCGTCACGCAACAATTGGAACACCGTGGGGAAAATTCCGTGTTCATTAAGCACCCGCGAGGGAAGTTCCGGCGTCTTCGACCCCCATTGCGTGTATCCGTGCAGTTCCGGCCCCGCTCCCATAAACATCGAAGCCCAGTTGATGGCGCTGGACGAGGGGAGTGCCGAACGTTTTTCCAGCGTATAGGCGCCGTCCGCCATCATCTGCTTGATGGTCGGGATGTCAGCCTTGGGCACGCTGTAGGCGCCCCAGCCGTCCAGTCCGATTAAAACGACGTGTTTTGCTTTCCCCTTTGCCTGGCAGGGGGTAGAGATGAGACACACTGCCACGAGTGAAAGGAGCAGTGAGAAGGTTAGTTTTTTCATGATTTCAGGGTTTTAAATGGTATATACTCAGTGAGAAGAATTATTTCACATAGTCCAGCTTCACCACAATCACGCGGATGGATTGCGACTCCCGGTCCGTGCAGACCTTGGCAATGTGCCAGTCGCCGGGAAAAAACAGGAAGAAACGTTCCGGGGTGGAGTCGATGAACATGGTTTTGTCCGGGTCGTAGCTGTAGTGCAGTACGTCGGGGCGGTAGGCACCGTTGGGATAGGAACTGTCGTGGTCCAGAAGTCCGAAGCGTTCGCAGCCTTTCACTACATACTGGAAGTCGATGTGGTGGTAGTGCGACTCCGAAGCCCGCTTCTCCAGCGGTTGGTTTTCGCTGTCTTCCACCGAAACGACGAGCGAAGTGCCTTCGATGGGGTGCTTGCCTGCCGGGATGGTTTGCAGGTCGTGCGTGGCCAGCCACTTGAACATCGCGTCCCATTGGGCGGTGTTCTTTTGATACTGGTCGTGGAACTCTTTCAGGTTGGTGCAGACATCGGGAAGTGCCCGGAATCCGTTGCTCCAACTGCGTGACAACAACCATTGCTGGAGGTCGCATTGTGCATAAATCAGGTTGAACGGTGCGATTGCCACGAGGGCCATCAGTGCAAGTCTTTTCAGTGTTTTCATACGTTTTAGTGTTTTTAGAACGGTTTCTTGCCCACAAATTTACAGGAAATAGTGAATGCATGGTATAAATATAGTTCCGAAATAGGGTGAAATCCGGTTTTTTGGAAGATAAGGACACATCGCCGGGATGATAAGAGAAGGTCTTTGTTTACTTTCTGTTTACCTCTTGTTTACTTTTTGTTTACTCTTGTTTACTTTTCGTTTACCCTTGCCGTCCGCAACCTGCAAGTTTTGTCCGACGGTGCCGGACGTAGTGGATAGAGGTAAAATCGGCAAAAAGCATGATGAAAACGGGCATTTTTGTCTTCGGATGTGACCAAAACGTCCATAGCAGGTGGTTTAATTTTCCATAATATTAGTAAACCATAACATTTGAATGAGGAATCCTTTGTTGTGCTACTTAATTTTATAAATTTGCAGCCGTTGATTAAAGACAGAGAAGAAACGTTATCTTAATCTAATTAATAATTAATCTATTGTACTTATGAAAAAAAGAGTCTCTCTTGATTTCTCGAAAAGGATTCTGCTCTGTGCAGCTTGTGTAATAACAAGTGCCGGTGTTTCAGCAAATCCTATGAATGGTGGAAATCTTTCCGGAGTGGATGCCGTGCAGACTATTGCGCAAAATGGCAAAACAGTGAAAGGTGTTGTAACAGACAATCTGGGACCTGTTCCGGGTGCTAATGTGATTGTAAAGGGAACGACAAATGGTGTAATTACCGATATGGACGGTAACTTCACCATATCGAATGTTCCTGAAAATGCAGTTTTGCAGGTATCTTTTATCGGCTATGTTACCCAAGAAATAAAAGTAGCCGGAAAAAATACATTTGATATTAAATTAAGTGAAGATGCAGAAACCTTAGATGAAGTGGTGGTAGTAGGTTACGGTACTCAAAAAAAGGTAAACTTAACTGGTTCTATCGGTCAAGTCGATTCCAAAGTATTGGAAGCCCGTCCTATTACAAGTACTTCTAGCGCTTTGCAAGGAGCTATTCCTAACTTACAGGTGACCAATTCCAGCGGTGAACCGGGACAGACAGCTTCGTTAAATGTGCGTGGTACCACTTCTATTAATGGAGGTAGTCCGTTGGTTTTGGTTGATGGTGTTGAGATGAGTCTTGACTTGGTAAATCCTAATGATATCGCTAATGTAACTGTACTGAAAGATGCTGCTGCCTCTGCTATCTATGGTGTACGTGCAGCTTTTGGTGTAGTATTGGTTACTACAAAGAATCCTTCTAAGGCTGAAAAAGTAACAGTGAACTATAGTGGAAACTTCTCTTTTGCCAAGCCGTCCATTCTGCCGGAATTTGTGGAAAGCCAATCTCTTTATGCTGAATACATCAATGCAGCATGTCAGAGAAATGGTTTGGGTGACAAATTTAATCCGGAATCTATCGCTAAAATGAAAGCTTATGAGGCTGACCCGGCTAACAATCCTGAATTTGAAGTTATAAATGATGCTTTATATTATTATGGATATTCTAATTTCAAAGATATGATGGTTAAAAATGTGGCTTCTACACAACGCCATAACCTGAATATTTCTGGAGGAAATGAGAAGACACGTTATTATACTTCTGTGGGATACTTGAATCAAGGTGGTTTGTATAAAGTCGGGGATGATAGTTATAAACAATTGAATACTCGTCTGAATGTAGAGAACCAAACTTATAAATGGTTGAAGTTAGGCTTTAAAGCATTGTATAATTATAGTACGCAGGATAAACCTTTTGTTTATGATGATAAAGATGTTTGGCATCGGGTGATTTATTCTACTCCTACCGAATTTATACGCTCTTGGGAGAAAGATCCCCGTTATCCGGAGTTAGATAAATTTGCAGGAATGTATGCAGAAAACAATGCTTATAAGTTGTTGAGAGACGGTGGTCGTGATAAGTATGATCGTCATGATATATGGATGACGGCCAGTGCTGATCTTGATATATTGAAAGGCTGGAAAGCTCATGTTGACTTCAACTACAATCTGAACTATAAGAAATCGTCTTCTCATTCTAAACCGATGACTTTCTTTGATGGTCAGTTTAACGAGACTTATGGTCGTACCAGTACTAACTATTATAAGATGACTAATAATAATACTAGTTACTATTCTTTCAATGCTTATACCGAATATGAAAATACGTTTGCCGAAAAGCATTATTTGAAAGTAATGCTTGGATTCAATCAAGAGTTGACCAAGTATTCTACTTTTAGTGGACAAAGAAATGATATTCTGAATGAGAATATCCCTTCTTTGAGTTTAGGTACTGGTATTCATTCTGTTGCTCAAGATGGTTATGAATGGGCTTTGCGAGGTGGCTTCTTCCGTGTAAATTATATATTTAATAACCGCTATTTGCTTGAGGCAAATGCACGTTATGATGGGACATCCCGTTTCCCTTCTGATAATCGTTTTGTATTGGTACCTTCTTTTTCTGCCGCATGGCGTATTAGTGAGGAACCCTTTATGCAGAGCACCCGTTCATGGTTGGACAATTTGAAGTTGCGGGCCAGTTATGGTGTGCTGGGTAACCAGATGATTTCTTCTAAAGACTGGAAAGGAAATACTAAGTACTATCCATACATTCCGTTTATGAGTAATGGTACTTCTAAATTATGGCTTTTCGGTGATGAGTATGCGACTACGATTAATCCGGGTAATTTGGTTAGTTCGGATTTAACCTGGGAGAAAGTATCTACTATAAATGCAGGTCTTGATATTACGCTTTTCAACCAACGTTTTGATGCCAGTTTCGATTACTATGTGCGTACTACCTCGGATATGTTGATTAAAGCTACTTATCCGGAGGTATTAGGTACCACTGCTCCTCCTGCCAATTCAGCGGAATTGAAAACTCGTGGTTGGGAACTTTCACTTTCTTGGAAAGATCGCATCGGCAAGGATTTTGGCTATGAAGTAGGTCTTATTTTGTCTGACTCACAGGCTGAGATTACTAAATACGTTAATAAGACAGAGGATATCAGTACTTATTATAAAGGCCATAAGATCGGTGAAATTTGGGGTTATCTAACAGATGGTTTGTTCCAAAGTGATGAAGAGGCGGAGAGCTGGTATGATCAGAGTGCCATTGCAACTGTGAAATGGGGAGCAGGTGACCTCAAATATAAAGACCTTGATAACAATAAGATAATTACAAAAGGAGGAGAAACTCTCAAAAATAAAGGTGATAAGACTATAATTGGTAATACGACTCCACGTTATCAATATTCTATAACTGCGAATCTGTCTTATAAAGATTTCTATTTGAATCTCTTTATGCAAGGCGTGGGTAAACGGGACTTCTGGCCCGGAAGTGAGGCTTTCTGGCCGGCTGCTACGCAATATTATAATTTGCAGAAATGGCAATATGAAGAAACTTGGACACCGGAAAATCGGAATGCTTATTTCCCGATTGCACGTGTAGTAGATAAACGAAACAGGGAAGTGAAGACAGACCGTTATTTGCAGAATGCAGCCTATCTGAGAATGAAGAATGTTACTTTAGGTTGGAATCTTCCAAAAGAGTGGATTCAAAAAGTATTCTTGACAAATGCCACGGTTTATGTTAGTGGCGAGAATCTGTTTGAATTTACTAAGATAAAAGGGGCATATGACCCTGAAGCCGCTGTCGGAGAAGGCAAAATGCTTTATCCGTTTATGAGAACTTATTCGTTTGGTATTAATCTAACTTTCTAAAAAGATATAAAGATGAAACATTTATATAAATCTCTTATGATGGGAGCGGTAGCTTTAATGTTTACCGCATGTAACGATTCTTTTTTGGAACGTACTCCTACTAATGACTTGAATGATAAGGCATATTGGAAGACACTGGCAGACTTGGAAGCTTATACAAACGGTATTTATAATGAAGCTTCAGATAATGGGAGTTATAAGTTTTTGATAGGTTTTAATAGTGATGCCTGGTCTGTTAAAGTGACAGGACCTTATACATTCGAGGCTATGTCTGATAACTTTGCAACAATGGATGGTAGTCAGATTTGGGCTTCAGCAATAGCTGCCGGTTTGGAAAATCAGCCGGGAGGAAATACGAATTATGGTGGTTGGGTTTGGAGCCTTCTGCGCCGTATAAATGTGTTTATGGCTAATTACGATAAGGTGGTAGCTGAAGAATCTGCAAAGAAACCGTATGTTGGCGAGGCTCTTTTCTTCCGTGCATGGTTCTATTTGTATATGGTGCAGACTTATGGGGATGTACCTTTGATTACTACACCTCTTGAAACTAATTCTCCGGAATTGGATGCTCCTCGTGACCCTCGTAAGACGGTGATGAAGCAGGTCTTGGAAGACATTAATAATGCATGTGCTTATTTGCCGGCAGCGAACTGGGGCGATAACCGCTTGACTAAAGGTGCTGCTTTAGCACTGAAATCCCGTATCGGATTGTATGAAGGTACTTATCGCAAATATCATAATTTAGGTGATGAAGCCGAATTCTTGAATGCTTGTGTAAGTGCTTGTGAAGAATTGATGGGAATGGGTTATGAAATTTATGATACCGGTAACCCTGCCAAAGACTATTCAGTACCTTTTACTTCGGATGATTTGGCTTCAAATAAAGAAGTTATATTCTACAGAAGATATGCTCCGGGATTGAAGCGTCATCGTATTTGTGGCTATACAATTGGCTTGCGTAATGGCGGTACGAAAGATTTTGTAGATGATTTCCTTTGCATAGATGCTGATGGTGTAGCCAGACCGGTAGCTTTAAGTAAAGATTATAGTAATGACACTCCGGAACTGGAATTCACTAATCGAGATCCGCGCTTAGGTCAGACATTTATAACACCTGCTCCATTAATTAAAGAAGGTAGTAATCTTACACCGGAAGAGGTGGCTAATCTTAATACTCCTGCTAGTAAATTCTTTTATGGTACTAATGCAAAACGTTCATTCCCTCGCTTAGGTGGCATGGATGGATGGGTTTCTTTGACAGGGTATCATCCGATTAAGTATTATATTGCCGAACAAGATGCAAAAGGATTTGACCAAGAAACACATGATTATCCTTTGTTCCGTTATGCAGAAGTTTTATTAAACTATGCAGAGGCAAAAGCTGAATTAGGACAGTGTGATCAAAATGTATTAGATAAAACGATTAACGTTTTACGTGATCGGGTAGATATGCCTCATTTGACTGTGAATCCGGTAATGGATCCTAAATATGCTGGATATGGACTTTCTTCGCTATTGATAGAAATACGCCGTGAGCGTCGTGTCGAACTTAGTTTTGAATATTTGCGTTATCAAGACCTGATGCGTTGGGCATGGGGTGAAAAATTGAAAGAACGTGTATTAGGTATACGTTTGGAAAATGCAGATGCTTGGGATCCTCGTTATCAAAATAAGCTCGGTATTGTTGGAGAAACTTCTGGAGAATCAACGGATGATCGTCCTATTAGTAATCCTGTATCTGTATTTACCGTAGATGGAAAGCAGTATATTGATGCCTATGCTGGTACAAACTACGCTACAGAACGTCGTACATTTGACCCGAAGAAAGATTATCTCCGTCCTTTGCCCTCTTCCATATTGACAAAAAATGAGGCGTTGGAACAAAACTACGGCTGGCCGGATAATAGAGATAAAAAGGATAAGTAAGGCTATAAGGAATAACCGCAATTATCTAACCTAATCTAATCTTTTAATATATAGGGATCGGACTGCGAAAGTTCGGTCCCTAAATATTATTCCTTTAAGGTAGTAGATTTTAAATATTTTATTTTTCATGCAGTATTCTGTTTCTGTCTGCATTTAACTATATAGTTACTGAATATTGTTAACCAAATACTATTGACTTATGCTAAAGAAAACTATTGTAGTGCTGGGTATGCTTAGTGTCTTTACTGCCTGCCAAAATGATGAGAATCCTGTGAGTCCTAAGACACGTAAGGATATTGTTCTTACACCGGCTGAACTGGATATGACCGATGTGGGGACGGATTTTGCTTTCCGTTTTTTTAATCAGATTTGTAAGGCGGAGACGGAAAAGCCGAATTTGTTTGTATCTCCGTTGAGCGCTTCGTTGTGCCTTTCAATGGTGGCTAATGGAGCGAATGCGAATACGTTGGAAGAAATGAAGTCGGCGTTAGGGTTCTCGGACTACTCAGTGGAGGCTATCAATAACTATAACCGGAAATTGGTGAATGCATTGCTCGATTTGGATAATACTACCCGGTTGGGAATTGCCAATTCGATTTGGATAAAGCAGGGATTTAATGTGCTTCCTGCTTTTACTGCTGTGAACAGAGAGATGTATGATGCAGAGGTACGCGAAGTGGATTTTGCATCTTCCGCTACTGTGGACGCGATTAATCGGTGGTGTGCGGATAAGACGAACAATTGCATTAAAGAGGTGCTTGATGAGATTCCGGAGGATGCGCAAATGTATTTACTGAATGCGCTGTATTTTAAAGGGACTTGGAAGGAACCGTTTAAAAAAGCGGATACGAAAAGCGAGTACTTTACGGATGCAAGTGGGAATAAGTCGACGGTATCGATGATGAACCTTCGGGAAGAACATTTTATGTATACTCAGAATGATTATTTCTCTATCGCCGAACTGCCTTATGGTAATGAAGCTTTCAGTATGGTAGTGTTGTTGCCGGCAGAGGGTAAGACGTTGGAAGATTGCCTGCCTCAGTTGACTAAAAAGCAGTGGGAGGAATGGAGCGATGCTTTGCATTCTCAAACGTTGAATCTTAAGTTGCCTAAATTTGAGTTGGGATATAAAAAGAGCTTGGAGAAAGATATGCAGGCATTAGGCATGAAGGATGCATTCGATAGTCTGAAAGCTGATTTCTCGAAAACTTCTGAGACTCCTTTATTCGTCAGTTTGTTGGAACAGACTGCTTATGTCAATGTAAATGAAGAAGGAACGGAAGCAGCGGCTGTAACAATAGCAGGTGACGGAGCTACAGCGGTAGGTCCCGAAACGCCTGTTGATTTCTATGTCAACCGTTCGTTTATCTTCTTTATCAGAGAAAAGAGTACGGGGACTATTCTGTTTGCAGGAAGGGTTACGAAACTATAACTATCGGTCATTTCAAGTCGGCATCACTGAGGAATGTGAAATAAGTCGATAATCAGCCTGTCCGAAAACTCTTGAACGGGTTTCTTTTAGGCACGGATTACACAGAAAATCACGGATAAGTTTAAAGAAATCCGCGTAATTCCGCGTAATCCGTGCCTAAAATTTATCACAAAGCAAGCGGGTCGTTAGTCTTCAGACTCTCTCTCCGAGGAATGCATCAAAGTTGTATCTTCAGAATCTTACCGCCGTATCCTTCTACCGAAACATCGGTTGCCTTATAAGGAAGCAGGCTGATAGTTTCTTCTTTCCCGCTCAATAAATCCATCGCAGGATAGCGGTCCATTTGGGGTATCTGCAAGAAATCGAAAGCGTGAGACGGGATATTGACGGCAACATCTACCGAGATATGGTCGAAATTGACGACAAACAGCAATAATTCCCTGTTGAACTTCCGTATAAAAGCATACTGCTTGTGCTCATTGAAGCGCCATCCGTTTACATTGGCGTACATCAGATCGAAAAACTCTCCTTGGGAAATCGCCTTTTCTTCATTGCAAAGCGTCAATATGCGCTGATAGATGCCATAAAGATGTTTTTGGTCTTCGGTTAGCATCTTTCCGTCAAACTTACCGCCGTTCCGCCACCAGCGGATAGTGTCTACGCTCCAATAATCGAAGATGGTAGTACGTCCGTCTCTGCCGCTGAATCCTTCGCTGTCCATACCGAGTTCTCCGAACTCCTGTCCGAAGTAAATCATCATGGGATTGGTATTCATACAGGCCGATACGATGAGCGCCGGGATGGCTTTCAGCGGATTACCGGCAAAGAAATCGGATGCGATGCGCTGTTCATCATGGTTTTCCAGAAAGTTAAGCATCCGTTTCTCTATACCGCCCAGGCTCTGCCAGGAGCGGGTGATGGAAGTAGCCGATTCATTGTTGCAGACAACCGCACGCAGCGTATCGTAAAGCCCGACCTTGTCATACAGGTAATCGAATTTACCGCGGAACAAATAATTGTTGTATTCCCTCGGATTATAAACCTCCGCAATAAACAGCAGGTCAGGGTATTTCGACTTGACTTGGGTAATGGCCCATTCCCAGAACTCCACCGGCACCATTTCCGCCATGTCGCATCGGAATCCGTCCACCTGCTTGTCTGCCCAGAACAGCAGGATGTCCAGCATCTTTGTCCAGGTATCGGGTATCGGATTGAAGTAGCAAGTCCCTCCGTTCTGATAATCCACGCCATAATTCAATTTTACGGTTTCATACCAATCCGTTATATTGGGATAGGCGTCGAAACGATTGTTGCCGGTTGCCTTGGCGGGAAATTCCCGATAGGGTTCTGCCGCGCTACCTTTCATGTCAAACTGTGCATGTAGCTCCGATTGAGGTATGTAATAGAAGTTATTATAGGGACTGAAAGCATAGTTCGTATCATCATTAGCGCCCAGTTGGGAAGTGCCGTCCGGTTGGTTATCCGAATGATATTGGCGGGCCACGTGGTTGGGTACAAAGTCGATAATGACTTTCATTCCGCTACGGTGCGTGCGTTGCACCAGATTCTCGAATTCTTTCATGCGCTCCGGAACGTCTTTCGCCAAGTCAGGGTCTACGTCATAATAGTCTTTAATGGCATAAGGCGAACCTGCCTTGCCTTTCACAACCGCCGGATGGTCCGGACGGATGTTATAGCGGCGGTAATCAGTCTGCGTGGCGTGCTCGATGATGCCGGTATACCATATATGGGTAGCTCCCAACTTCTTTATTTCCCCCAAGGCTTTGGCGGTAAAATCAGCCATCTTGCCACAACCGTTTTCTGCGATACTGCCATTGTTGATGCAATGGTTATTATTGTTTCCGAAGAGCCGGGTAAATACTTGATAAATTATCAGTTTATTTTCGTTATTCATCCTTTAATTATTTAGATTATTAATTTTTTTTTCTTATTCTTTCCAGATGTTGCCCTTTTCGATTTGCAACCGCTCCAGTATGTCATTTGCGGCATTATATCCCTGCATGAATATTTCTTCCGCTTTTTGCAATTCGGTATTGCTGTACCCGTCCAGATTATAAGGCTCTATCAGCAAATCCGCCTTGTCACGCTCGGCAAACGAGTTGGAACGGAACATGAAATTATACGAACGGAGGGCTATACTGACGATATTCATTTTATATTTCGTCGCCATCAGCGGACTGACGTTGACTGCAACGACCTTTTCGCAGACACGCCGGATGGTGGTGACCGGCAGATTCATCAGTAATCCGCCGTCCACGTAGTGGGTATCATCGATATTGACCGGAGCAAATAATACGGGCATACAGCAGGAGGCGGCCACGCGTTCAGCAATGTCTCCTTTGTGGAAATGCACCAAACGTCCGTGGTCCAGGTCGGTAGCAGTAATAATGAGAGGTATTTTCAGTTCTTCCAGCCTTTTGGCTTTCAGGTTGCTTTTCAGGAAGTCGATAAAGTCGCACAAGTCGAACAAGCCGACTTTGGGTATGACCAGTTTCGTCAAGTCCTGGAACTTATGTCCGGCGAAGTACTCCAATACCTGATGCGGTTCGTTGCCGTCGGCATAAAAAACGCCGGCTAAGGCACCTGCACTTACACCGGAAAGAATATTGGGTTTGATGTCATGCTCGATTAAGGCCTGCATCACTCCCAAATGGGCGAACCCTTTGATGAAGCCGCCGCTTAAAGCAAAACCTACCGAATATTTATTTCTAAACCAATTATTTGTTGTTACCTCCATTTTTCTAATTACTGTTATTCGCTACGAAATTAGTCATTTTATTAAAGGTAAAAAGAAAAATGAAAGAAAATGTTCAAAAACCAAAATCATCGACCTCTATTTGCTCCTCTTTTTTTTCCGTAATGGGGCGTGCTTTTTGTTGTATTACGTTGCCTTCGATGTATACGGCGCGGAAAGGACGGGCAGGGCAGACGAACTCACAACCGCCGCATCCCACGCAGATTTCCGTATCCACATGAGGAATCGTCAAGCCGTCTTTATAAGGAACCATCGAGAGCGCCTGCGTAGGGCAATGTTCGGAGCAAGCTCCGCAACTGGTTCCGTCGGTATGGACAATGCAGTTTTCTTCGATAAAAACTACTTTTCCCATTTGGGTCAGATGCTTTTGTTCGATAGTCAGGGGGCGGATGGCTCCGTTAGGACATACATCGCCACATACCGTGCAGTCATAATTGCAGAATCCTTTTTCAAAATATACGGTCGGTTGCATCATGCCTTCCAGACCATATTCCGTAAAGGAGGGTTTCAGCACATGCGACGGACATTTGCTCACACACAAGTGGCACGAGGTGCAGTGTGACTGAAAATGTGCCAGGCTGACAGACCCCGGCGGTGTAATCGGATTTTCCCGCTTATAACTCTTTTTGCCGGAGACATAGGCAAGCAGTTTGGGAGCTTGCCCCATCACTTCCGGTGCGGCCGCGGCAGTTGTCAGCCCTGCCATAAGGAAACGACGCTTCGATACGTCGGACACGGCATCGCCTTCCTCCTTTTTCTTTTTCAGCGCCGCAGAGGGGCGCGAGTAGGTCAGCGCCCCTTCTTTACAACTCTCCAGGCAGTCGAAGCAATCCACGCACCGGCTGTAGTCGATGCGCTGATTCTTGCTGTCGATGCAGGAAGCTTTGCACCGCGTGCCGCATATCATGCAGTGTGTGCACTTATTTTCATCGATACGTATCTTATACAGGGAGTAACGGCTGAGAAATCCCAACAGAGTGCCTACGGGACAAATCGTATTGCACCATGTCCGCCCGTGCCGCCAGGCAAGGAAACCGATAATCAGGAATGTGGCAAGTCCGATGAAGAAGGACGACAGACTGATTATAGAAGCGTCCACTTGATAAAACGTATAATTGTCAAACCGTGAGAAGACAGACTCCAGCGCATTGTTCCCCACCATGTACACGGGTTTAAAAACATTGGTCACCATTCTTCCGAATGCACTGTAAGGCTCAATCAGCCCAAGCAGGAGACGGAATCCCAGTAAAAACGTCAGGACGGCTGCAATCAGCACTCCCCATCTCAGTTTGTTCCGGGCAAGGGAGAAGCGGAAACGTTTTTTCTTTCCCGCCGATTTTTTCGACACCCAGGTGACTATATCCTGAAATATTCCCATCGGGCAGATAACCGAACAGTAAATCCGTCCTCCTATCAATGTAAGAAGGATAAGTATGACCAAGGTAATGAAACTGAGCGACAATCTGTCTCTTATACACATCTCCGAGCC
>ENA-OYYE01000256-OYYE01000256.1-human-gut-metagenome-genome-assembly--contig:-NODE-256-length-33407-cov-8.661130_pt1 | contig 33407 bp, 34 predicted proteins | sample MGYA00243244_ERZ653437 | MGnify/ENA primary metagenome ERZ653437 (study PRJEB26926, sample SAMN06165130) | human gut metagenome | biome: ENVO:00009003; feature: ENVO:2100002; material: ENVO:00002003...
ATAATATGTAGGTGGACCAGGACAGAGGCGTCAATATTATTGAGCGTCTGCCCTGAGCCGGCTGTATGCGGGGTGAATGTCAGCAGATGAAAACAAACACGGAAGAACTTATCAACTCACCAACTCAAGAACTCCTCAACTCAAAAACTCAAAACCTTAAAACCTCAAAACCTTAAAACCTTAAAACCTCAAATCTCAGGAGAAAAGAGGTTAATCTTTTTGTAGTTTCATGGTTAATTCTCATATTTGCACCCTATCAGAAACAAGTATGGCAGAGAATTTAAACATCAGTGAAGGCAGCAAGGAAGAAAAGTATCGCGTATTGTTGCCGCAAATAAAGAGTTTGATTGCAGGAGAGTCGAATCTTATCGCCAATCTGGCTAATATATCGGCTGCCCTGAAAGAAACATTCCGTTTCTTCTGGGTGGGTTTCTATCTGGTAGATGGAGAAGAACTGGTGCTTGCGCCGTTCCAGGGGCCGGTGGCGTGTACGCGCATCAGGAAAGGAAGAGGCGTTTGCGGTTCGGCATGGGCGAAGGCGGACACCTTGATAGTGCCGGATGTGGAGGCATTTCCCGGACATATCGCCTGCAACTCTTTGTCGCGTTCGGAAATCGTCGTTCCGCTGACCTCCCCGGCCGATGGAAACGTGTGGGGCGTGCTGGATATCGACAGCGACACGCTGGATAGTTTTGATGAAACGGATGCATATTACCTCAAGGAAATATGCGCTTGTTTGTGAATGAAGATGAGGAAATAAAAATCAGGATTGTAATGAAGAAGTTAGTGTTCTTTTCTTTTATAGCATGTATGGCGATGAGTCCCTTGCGGGCACAGGAAGCTAAAAACTGTTTTATCAATATGCCCGATTCGCTGAGCCCGTTGCTCACGGCGGTGAATCGTGCGGACTGCATTGATTTTCTGGAAAGTAAAATGAAGGCGGAAGTAACCAACCGCTTCGATGGCAAGTCCGAAATGACAGAATTGGCTCCCGACTATATCCGTATACAGATGACACCCCAAAGCTCGTGGCAGATGAAGCTGTTGGCAGTGAATGACAGTACAAAAATCATCTGCACCGTTTCTACGGTGTGCGCTCCTGCCTGTGACAGCGATATAAGTTTCTATACTTCCGACTGGAAAGCACTGCCTTCTGCGGCCTATCTGCCCTCCTTGCCCGTCATGGACGATTTTATAAGGGCCGCATCCGATACGGCAGATGTGTACGAGTATCAGGATGCCCGTATCCAGGCTGATATGCTGCTGATGAAAGCCGGCCTCTCGGCGAAAGATGCTGTGCTGACCTTTACTTTCACCACACCCGATTATATGGGAAAAGATGCGGCGGAAAAGCTGAAACCGTTTGTCCGCCCCGCCGTTACCTATATCTGGAAAGAAGGACGTTTTAGTAAGCAATAAGCGCAGGTCTCAGAGAGAGGGTGTGTAAACGCATTATGCAAAGATTGAACACAGAGTCACAGAGACACAGAGCTTTTTAAAGTATTCAAAATAAGACCTCTGTGTCTCTGTGCCTCTGTGTTCAATTCACTTTTGACACATCCTCGGTTATTTTACCTTGATTTTGTCGAATCCTTCTCCATATACTCCGATAACCTGGCTCTGCGATACGAACGCGTTGGGGTCTATATCCTTTATCAGGCGGAAGATAATCGTGGATTCCCGTTTCTTGGCAAGTACGAACAACATCTTTGTTTCCTTTCCGGTATAGAAACCCGAAGCGTTGATTACGGTTGCCCCGCGGTGCGGATATACATTGATGTGCCTGGCTATCTCGGCATATTTCTCGCTGATAATGAAGAACTGTACCGATTGGCGGGCGCTGTTCACCACCTGGTCCAGCACAAAACTGCAAATATAGAGCGTAACATAACCATATACCACCTTCTCCCAATCCTTCAGCACGAAGTAGCTGGAAGAAATGATGATTAAGTCGCAAATAAGCATCACCCTTCCTAAAGTAATGTCACGGTATTTATTGATAATGGCTGCGATGATATCCGTTCCCCCCGTACTGCCGTTTGAAGAAAAGGCAATGCCGATGCCGCCTCCGCAGAATGAGGCTCCGATTACGCAAGCCATGAAAGGCTGGTCGTGCAGCAAACTGACCCCTTCCGTCAGCTTTTGAATCAGCGACAGGAAGAAAGTAAGGGTAAACACGGCAAAGATCGTTTTCAGGCTGAATTTCCATCCTAAGATGCGGATAGCAAGTAGCAGCAATAAGAAATTGATGCCGAAATAAACGTACTGTACCGGCAGCCCTGTTGCAAAATATACAAGTGAGGCGATACCCGGTACGCCACCGGTAGTAATGTCGTTTGGCAGCAGGAAGACCGTCCAGCCTATACCATACATAATCATGCCCAAGGCAATCATCAAATAGTCTCTCAGTTCGCGAAACATGTTTTGTCGAGAAGGAATGTTTACATTCATTGTTCGGTTCTTGTTAAATTTGCGCAAAGATAAATATTTTCTTGTCACAAATAACTGTTGGGGGATAATTTATGTTGGAAACTTGCTTAATGCTACCATCAGATAGGTGCTGTTTCTAAGGGTTTAAAGATACTAAAATGAAAGCAAAACACAACCGACCGGAGGGAGCGCTGCCTGGGTAACGAGCTGTTTTTAATGGTTCAAAGATACTAAAATGAAAGCAAAACACAACGAACACCAAGCAAGAACGCTCCGTTGATATGCTGTTTCTAATGGTACAAAGATACTAAAATGAAAGCAAATCACAACTTCTCCTGAATTTCTTGCTCAAATAGCAACGCTGTTTTTAATGGTTCAAAGATACTAAAATAAAAGCAAACCCCAATGCATGATTATTGACAAAATAGTAACACTGAGTTGTTTTGATTTGTTATTAAAAAGAAAACTGTTTAAGAGATATATTGTCTGATTAGATTGACAAACGCCTTCCCGTATTTCTTCTTTTTATATTCTCCCACGCCGCTGATATTGCCGAATTCCTCGACGGTGGTAGGGCGTGAAATGCTGAGCAGGTGAAGCACTTTGTCGGACAGTATGATGTAGGGAGGCAACACTTCTTCATCGGCAAGCTGCTTGCGGAGTTCGCGCAATGCCTGGAACAAATCGGTGTTTTCGGTATTGGGCAGACCCAAAGGTAATTCCTGCTGGGGAGTGGCTGCCTTGCGCCGATACTTCGGCTGGTTCGCCGCTTCTTCCCGGCGGATGACAACCAATTGGGCGGTCGCTCTGCCAAACAGAACTTCTTTTCCGGTGGCGGTGATTTTCAGATGGTTATTCTCATTGTAGGCTATTTCGAAGTAGCCCAGTTGCAACATTTGTAGTAAGTAATCCTGCCAGTCGCGTGCAGGCACATCCCGTCCTGCGCCGAATGTCTTCAGATGCTGGTAGCCTTTGGCGGTTACTTCCGCACTGGAGTTTCCCCGCAGGATGTCCACCAGCAGGCCGGTTCCTATCTGCTGTTCCGTTCGGACGATGGCGCTCAGCGCCTTTTGTACGATGATAGTTCCGTCGAATCGTTCGGGCGGGTTCTTGCAGACGTCGCAGTTGCCGCAATCGTGGTCGGTCGTTTCTCCGAAATAACTTAATAATATTCTTCTCCGGCAAATATCCGCTTCGGCATATTGCTGCATACGTTGCAACTTCTCTATATTGATATCCTGTTGTCCGCTCTCTCTGGCAAATTTCGTAAGGAGAAGAAGGTCGGCCATCGAATAGAATAATAAGGTATCGCCCGGCAGACCGTCACGTCCGGCACGGCCTATTTCCTGATAGAAACTTTCGATGCTTTTGGGCAGATTGTAATGTATTATCCAACGCACGTTGCTCTTGTCGATGCCCATTCCGAAGGCGATGGTGGCGCACACCACCTGCACCCGGTCATTGATGAAATCGTCCTGCGCCTCATTGCGGCGTTGAGGCGACAGACCGGCGTGGTAGACGGCGGTGCGGATGCCTTGCTTCTGCAACATTTGCGCCACCGATTCCGTCTTGTTGCGACTCATGCAGTAGATGATTCCGCTTTCGCCGGGATGTCGGGCGATAAAGTCGACGATTGTCTTTGATTTTTCTTTCTGCCGATAGCCGCGTTTCACGGAAAGACTCAGGTTGGGGCGGTCGAAGGAGGAGATAAATATCCGCGGCTCCTTCAGGCTGAGTTGCTTCACGATATCCTCGCGGGTAATCTTGTCCGCCGTGGCGGTCAGGGCAATGACAGGCACGTCCGGAAACTGACGCCGCAAGACGCCGAGCTGCGTATACTCCGGCCGGAAGTCATGCCCCCATTGCGAAATGCAGTGCGCTTCGTCGATGGCGAAAAGCGAAATGCGTATGTCCCGCAGCAGGTAGTTGGTTTCGGAAAGCAATCGTTCGGGGGAAATATAGAGCAGCTTGATTTTACCGTCCAGGCAGGCGCGGCGCAACTGGGCGTTTTCCGTCTCGTCATTGTTGCTATTCAGCGCTCCGGCCGCAATGCCGTTGGCGCATAAGGCTTCCACCTGGTCCTTCATCAGTGAGATAAGGGGCGAAACCACTACGGCCGTCCCTTCCCTCAGCAAGGCGGGAAGCTGGTAACAGATAGACTTGCCTCCGCCGGTAGGCATTAATACCAATGCGTCTTTGCCTGCCAGGAGGTGGCGGATGATGTCTTCCTGAAAGGGGCGGAAACTGTCGTAACCGAAATATGTTTTGAGCGTTTGCAGCATGATGGATGGGGAATACGTTTTTCGGATGCAAAGGTACATTAATTATTGCATAAATAACAAATAGTCCAGGGGGAGGTTGCAAAGAAATCTGACCCTAAAGTTTGCGTTAATAAACCTTATAATGTATGAATACAGCTTATTTCAAGCTTTTTCATTGTCCGCGCATCGAAATTTTTTTTCCTAAAAGTTGCATATTAAAAAAAAATGTATGACTTTTGTATTGTCTAAAGGAAAATCCTTGAGATGTGATTTATAAATTAACAACCCTAACCAGTCTATTCAATGAGTGATTTAGAAAACAAAGTCCAGGAAGAGGCGCCGAAGAAGCGTCCGTATAACCTGCGCGAGAAGAAAGAGAAGAAGGCTGCCTATCGTTCCTTGATACGTCCGGAATTGGCAGATGAGTTGTACGACAAAATTTTGAATATCATTGTTGTGCAAAAGAAGTACAGAGATCCTAATTATTCTGCTAAAGATCTGGCTAAAGAATTGCAGACCAACACTCGTTATTTGTCGGCTGTCGTTAATTCACGTTTCGGTATGAATTATTCATGTCTTTTGAATGAGTACAGAGTGAAAGATGCCTTGTATCTTTTGACAGATAAAAGATATGCTGACAAGAACGTTGAGGAAATCAGCACGATGGTAGGTTTCGCTAACCGTCAGTCGTTTTATGCCGCTTTCTACAAGAATGTGGGAGAAACTCCGAATGGTTACCGTAAAAAACATGCGGTGAAAGGCAAATAAATCAGTACGACTGAATCTATAAAAAGGAAATATTCTGAAGCAGTGTTTCGGAATACTTCCTTTTGTCATTTTAAGTGATTATGATAATGTGCCAATGTGCTAATGTGCTAATATGCTAATATGCTAATGTGCTAATGTGCTAATGTGCTAATATGCCAATGTGCTAATGTGCCAATGTGCTAATGTGCCAATGTGCTAATGTGCCAATGTGCTAATATGCCAATGTGCTAATATGCCAATGTGCTAATATGCCAATGTGCTAATGTGCCAATATGCTAATGTGCCAATGTGCTAATATGCTAATATGTCAATATGCCAATGTACTAATATGTCAATGTACTAATGTCCTTACGAGATAGCGCAGCCTAAGGCTGAAAGCCTTTAATCTTAAAGCCCGGGGCAACGCCCCGGGTCTAAAAGTAGCCAATACGTCTGCGCCCTGAAAGGGCATAATCACAGATACCGGGCTTATGCCCTTACAGGGCGCATAGGTGGGTGTATATCTTTCCCCGGGGTGTTCCCCCGGGCTATAAGATAGAAGGCCTTCAGCCTTAGCCTGCGCTATCAGGTCGCACGGACATTCGCACCTCTGCATATCGTTTTTTGGCAACGGCATCTAAAGATTTACTGAAATTCAAAACAACCTTTAATACTAACATTAATTCTCCCGACACATGAAAAAACAACTACTAATGATGGTGGCCTCCGCATCCTTGCTGACTGCGTGTGGCGGAGCGCCGAAAACTACTGCCCAGGCAGATAAATTTGATTATACAGTGGAACAATTTGCAGATTTACAAATATTACGCTATCGCGTACCAGGGTTTGAGGATTTATCGCTCAAACAGAAAGAATTAGTTTATTATCTTACGGAAGCCGCCTTGCAGGGCCGGGATATCTTGTTCGACCAGAACGGAAAGTACAACCTCCGGATACGCCGGATGCTGGAAGCCGTCTATACCGGTTGGCAAGGCGACAAGGAATCGCCCGACTTCAAAGCGATGGAAGTTTACCTGAAACGGGTATGGTTCTCCAACGGTATACACCACCATTACGGGAGCGAGAAGTTCGTCCCCGGTTTCTCCCCCGAGTTTTTCAAGAAAGCGCTGTTGAGCGTCGACGCAGCTAAACTCCCCTTGGCCGAAGGACAAACCGTGGAGCAACTGTGCGAAGAAGTATTTCCCGTGATTTTCAATCCGGAAGTGATGCCGAAGCGCGTCAACCAGGCTGCCGGCGAAGACCTGGTGCTGACCTCCGCCTGCAACTATTACGACGGTGTCACCCAGAAGGAAGCCGAAGATTTCTACAACGCGATGAAAGACCCGAAAGACGAAACGCCCGTATCTTATGGACTGAACAGCCGCCTGGTGAAAGAAAACGGCCGTATTCAAGAAAAGGTCTGGAAAGTAGGCGGCTTATACGGCCCTGCCCTCGAAAAGATTGTATACTGGCTGAACAAGGCGGAAAGCGTTGCCGAAACTCCCGAACAGAAAGCCGTTATCGCCAAACTGGTCGAATTTTATGAGTCCGGAGACTTGAAAACCTTCGACGACTATGCCATCCTTTGGGTGAAAGACTTGAATTCACGCGTCGATTTCGTCAACGGATTTACCGAAAGCTATGGCGACCCGCTGGGCATGAAAGCCAGTTGGGAATCTCTGGTGAACTTCAAGGATATGGAGGCAACCCGTCGTACGGAAACCATCAGCAGCAATGCGCAATGGTTCGAAGACCATTCTCCCGTAGACAAGCAATTCAAGAAAGAAAAAGTAAAGGGTGTCTCCGCCAAGGTGATTACAGCCGCCATCCTCGCGGGTGACCTCTATCCCGCCACCGCTATCGGCATCAACCTGCCCAATGCCAACTGGATACGCAGCCATCACGGTTCCAAGTCCGTAACCATCGGCAATATCACCGACGCCTACAACAAGGCGGCGCACGGCAACGGTTTCAACGAAGAATTTGTGTACAGTGACGCCGAATTGCAGTCGATTGACAAATATGCCGACCTCACCGGCGAACTGCACACCGACTTGCACGAATGCCTGGGACATGGTTCCGGCAAGTTGTTGCCCGGTGTCGACCCCGATGCCTTGAAAGCCTATGGCTCTACCATCGAAGAAGCGCGCGCCGACTTGTTCGGCCTCTACTATGTCGCCGACCCGAAACTGGTGGAACTGGGCCTGACTCCCGATGGCGAAGCCTATAAAGCCGAATATTATACCTATCTGATGAACGGCCTCATGACCCAACTCGTACGTATTGAGCCGGGTAACAACGTGGAAGAAGCCCACATGCGCAACCGTCAGCTCATTGCCCGCTGGGTATTTGAGAAAGGAGCGGCCGACAAGGTGGTGGAGATGGTGAAGAAAGACGGAAAAACCTATGTAGTGGTGAACAACTACGAAAAACTGCGTGAGCTGTTCGGCGAACTGCTTGCCGAAATACAGCGCATCAAGTCCACCGGCGATTACGAAGCCGCCCGCGAATTGGTGGAAACCTATGCGGTAAAAGTAGACCCCGTGCTGCATAAAGAGATATTGGAACGCTATAAGAAGCTGAACCTCGCCCCCTACAAAGGATTCATCAATCCGAAGTATGAAGCGGTGACGGATGCCGACGGCAAGATTCTGGATGTCAAGGTGACTTATGACGAAGACTATCCCGAACAGATGTTGCGTTATAGCAAAGACTATTCGGTTCTTCCATCCATCAATAATTAATCAAGCGTTATGATGGATTCGAAAGAAACCTTGCACCAACAGTTGAAAGACATCAAGACCCGGCTTCGCCTTTCCATGAACGGAGCCGTGTCTCAAAGTATGCGCGAGAAAGGCCTGGTCTACAAACTGAACTTCGGAGTGGAACTGCCCCGCATCAAAAGCATCGCTGCCGACTACGGGAAAGACCATGCCCTGGCACAAGCCCTGTGGAAAGAAGAAATCCGCGAATGCAAAATCCTTGCGGGACTTCTGCAACCGGTCGACAGCTTCCTGCCCGAAATTGCGGATATCTGGGTGGAAGACATCCGCAATGTGGAGATAGCCGAACTGACTTGCATGAATCTGTTTCAGCACTTGCCCTATGCCCCCGCCAAGTCTTTCCATTGGATTGCGGATGAACGAGAATATGTGCAGATATGCGGCTTCCTCACCATCGCCCGGCTGCTGATGAAGAAAGGCGACATGAACCAGCGCGTGGAAAACGAATTTCTGGACCAGGCTGTAACCGCTTTCCTTTCCGGTTCCTACGCGGTGCGCAGTGCAGTGCTCACCGCCTTGCGCCGCTTCATGCAGCATAGCGAAGAAAACGCATTCCAGGTCTGCCGCCGGGTGGAGGCGATGGAAAACTCCGCTTCGGAAGCCGAACAGTTGCTTTATAATGCTGTAAAAGAAGAAATCTCTTAAAGGTAAATAAAACACAAAGTCACAGAGACACAGAACAGGTTAAAGTACTCAATATAAGACCTCTGTGTCTCCGTGCTTTCATGTTCCCTCTTTGAATATTGAATTTTGATACCTCCTTATCCTAATTTTTCTCCCTTTCTTTCTTGCTTTCCGCAAAAAACAATTAACTTTGTTGGCTGTTAAAAACTGCGCCGTCAAATGGAATGTCAGAATGTGAAAGATACGGTTAGGCAGATATTCACCGAATATCTGAATGCGAACGGGCATCGGAAGACTCCCGAACGTTATGCCATACTCGACACTATATACTCCATAGACGGGCATTTCGATATCGATACGCTCTATTCGTTGATGGCAGACCAGGAGAATTTCCGCGTCAGCCGGGCCACTCTCTACAATACTATCATTCTGCTAATCAATGCCCGACTGGTCATCAAGCACCAGTTCGGAAACTCCTCCCAATACGAAAAATGTTATAACCGCGACACGCATCATCACCAGATTTGTACGCAATGCGGCACGGTGACGGAGTTTCAGAATGAGGAGTTGCAACATGCCATCGAGAATACGAAACTGAGCCGCTTCAACCTGACGCACTACTCCCTCTACATGTACGGACTGTGCAGCAAGTGCGACCGGGCGAACAAACGTAAGAAGAAAAACAATAACCATAAAAAAGAAAAATGAAAGTAGACATTCTATTAGGATTACAATGGGGCGACGAAGGCAAAGGCAAAGTCGTGGATGTATTGACTCCGAGATACGATGTAGTGGCACGTTTCCAGGGTGGACCGAATGCCGGACATACATTGGAGTTCGAGGGCCAGAAATACGTGCTCCGTTCCATTCCTTCGGGAATTTTTCAAGGTGACAAGGTAAATATCATCGGCAACGGTGTGGTACTCGACCCGGCTCTGTTCAAGGCAGAGGCCGAAGCACTGGAGGCTTCGGGCCATAACCTGAAGGAGCGTTTGCACATTTCCAAGAAGGCTCATCTGATTCTGCCTACCCACCGTATCCTGGATGCTGCTTATGAAGCTGCCAAAGGAGACGCCAAAGTGGGAACTACCGGCAAGGGTATCGGCCCGACGTATACGGACAAGATTAGCCGTAACGGCGTGCGGGTGGGAGACATCCTGCATAATTTCGACCAGAAATATGCCGCTGCCAAAGCCCGTCACGAACAGATACTGAAAAGTATGAACTATGAGTACGACCTGACGGAGATGGAAAAGGCATGGTTCGAAGGCATCGAATACCTGAAACAGTTCTCACTGGTAGACAGCGAGCACGAAATCAACGGTTTGCTGGCTTCCGGAAAATCCATCCTGTGCGAGGGTGCGCAAGGCACGATGCTCGACATCGATTTCGGTTCTTATCCTTTCGTCACTTCTTCCAATACGATTTGTGCAGGCGCCTGCACCGGTCTGGGAGTGGCTCCTAATAAGATAGGAGACGTTTACGGTATCTTCAAGGCGTATTGCACGCGTGTAGGTGCGGGTCCTTTCCCCACGGAATTGTTCGACAAGACCGGCGACCAGATTTGTACGCTCGGACACGAGTTCGGTTCAGTGACCGGACGTAAGCGCCGTTGCGGCTGGATCGACCTGGTAGCGCTGAAGTATGCCATCATGATAGACGGCGTCACCAAGCTGATTATGATGAAAAGCGATGTGCTCGATACGTTCGAAACCATCAAAGCCTGCGTAGCCTATAAGGTCAACGGCGAAGAAATCGATTATTTCCCGTTCGATATCGAAGAAGGCGTAGAACCTGTCTATGTAGAATTGCCCGGATGGCAGACGGATATGACAAAGATGCAGAGCGAGAATGAATTCCCCGAAGAATTCAACGCTTACCTGTCCTTCCTGGAAGAACAGTTGGGTGTGCCCATCAAGATTGTATCGTTAGGTCCCGACCGCGAACAGACAATCGAACGCTATACGGAAGAGGGATAATTCTTTAGAGGAGTTATCACTTCGTTAGGAGTTAAAGGAGTTAGAGGAGTTAAAGGAGTTGAGTGGGTACTCCTTTTGATATGTTTATCAATAAAATGTATCAGCATTAACTTTTCTAACTCCTTTACTTTTTACCTCCTCCAACTCCTTTAACTCCTAACGCAGTGATAACTCCTCTAACTCCTAACGCAGTGATAACTCCCTTAACTCCTAACGCAATGATAACTCCTTTCCCAAAATCATGAAAACACATTTAATCACCTTATCATTATTATTATCGGTTCTCCTTCCCGTCAAGTCACAATCCTACCGGCCTACGGAAGAAAACCTGAAATCCCGTCAAGAGTTCCGTGACTGCAAGTTCGGCATCTTTTTGCATTGGGGCTTGTACAGTATGCTTGCCACCGGCGAGTGGACGATGACCAATAAAAACCTGAATTATAAGGAATATGCCAAACTGGCGGGCGGTTTCTATCCTTCCGCCTTCGACGCGGCGAAGTGGGTATCCGCCATCAAGGCTTCCGGTGCAAAGTACATCTGTTTTACTTCCCGCCATCACGAAGGCTTTTCCATGTTCCACACACGCCAGTCCGGATATAATATTGTAGACGCCACTCCCTTCAAGCGCGACGTCCTGAAAGAACTCGCCGACGAATGCCACAAACAAGGCATACGCCTGCATTTGTATTATTCGCACATCGACTGGTATCGTGAAGACGCTCCGCAAGGGCGTACCGGGCGCGGCACCGGACGTCCCGACCCGAAAGGAAACTGGAACAGCTACTATAAATTCATGAACAACCAGTTGACCGAACTGCTGACGAACTACGGCGAAATCGGCGCCATCTGGTTCGACGGGTGGTGGGACCAGGACCGGAATCCCGGTTTCGACTGGCAGTTGCCCGAGCAATATTCGCTGATACATCGCCTGCAACCCGCTTGCCTCATCGGCAATAATCACCATCAGACGCCCAATGAAGGAGAAGATATCCAGATATTTGAAAGAGACCTGCCCGGCGAAAACAATGCCGGACTCTCAGGGCAGGGCGTAAGCGCCTTGCCGCTGGAAACGTGCGAAACCATGAACGGAATGTGGGGATATAAGATAACCGACCAGGACTATAAATCGCCCAAAACATTGATACATTACTTGGTAAAAGCCGCCGGCAAGGATGCCAACCTGCTGATGAACATCGGCCCTCAGCCCAATGGTGAACTGCCGGAAATCGCCCTGCAACGCCTGGCGGAAGTAGGCAAGTGGATGAATGTGTATGGCGAAACGATTTACGGCACCCGGGGCGGATGCATCAAGCCCCGACCCTGGGGAGTGACGACACAAAAGGGGAATAAACTCTATGTGCACATACTGGACTATCAGGATCGCACCCTTTTCCTTCCGCTGCAGGGCAAGAAAGTGAAGAACGCCCTCGATTTTGTCAGCCGTGCGCCGTTGAAGATGCGTAAGTGCGAAGGAGGCTACCTGCTCACCCTGCCCGAAGTGCCGACAGATATTGACAAAGTGATTGAAATCGAAGTAGCGGATTAATAGCTGAATATTTTCTAATTCTTCCTAAAAGATAAGGGAAATTAGGCAATTACTTCGGATTTCACTTTATTTTTGGCAAGCAATTTGTTATGGTATTTGTAAAGCTATGATTATTCACTAAATAGAAAAAAGAATATGACAACAGGAATGATAGGAATTCAATGGATTATCTTTATCGGTATCGCCGTGGTAAGCTGGCTGGTACAGATGAATCTTCAAAACAAATTCAAGAAATACTCTAAAATCCCTACCGGTAACGGAATGACCGGACGGGAGGTGGCAGAGAAAATGTTGCGTGACAACGGTATCTACGATGTAACGGTAACCCACACCCCGGGACGCCTGACCGACCACTACAACCCTGCCAATAAGACAGTGAACCTCAGCGAAGGCGTGTACGAAAGCAACAGCATCATGGCTGCTGCCGTAGCCGCCCATGAATGCGGCCATGCCGTGCAACATGCGCGTGCCTACGCTCCGCTGACCATGCGTAGCAAATTAGTGCCGGTAGTGTCGTTCGCCTCCAGCATCATGACGTGGATATTGCTGGCAGGTATCCTGATGCTCAATACCTTCCCGCAACTGTTGCTGGCAGGTATCATCCTCTTTGCGATGACCACCCTGTTCAGTTTTATCACCTTGCCGGTGGAAATCAATGCAAGTAAGCGTGCGCTGGTGTGGTTGAACAATTCGGGCATTACCAATTCGTACAATCATGCACAGGCCGAGGACGCGCTCCGCTCCGCAGCCTACACTTATGTAGTGGCAGCTTTGGGCTCTTTGGCAACCCTGATTTACTACATCATGATTTTCCTGGGTCGCAGAGATTAAGGATACATAATAATAAAGACTGGAACCGGAGACACTCCATGGGCCTTTTCAGGCAGGGGTTCTCCGGTTCTTTCGTTTTATATCGATGATTATTCTATTCTTACTTTTCTTTTGTCGATAAAATACCGTAACTTTGCCGTCCGATTATTAAAATAATTGATACGATATGGCAGCAAAACCCAGTATTCCGAAAGGAACCCGCGACTTCTCGCCCGTTGAGATGGCGAAACGTAACTACATATTCAATACAATCCGTGACGTATATCACCTGTATGGTTTCCAGCAGATAGAGACCCCTTCCATGGAAATGCTCTCTACCTTGATGGGAAAATATGGGGAAGAGGGTGACAAACTGTTGTTCAAGATACAGAACTCCGGCGATTACTTCTCCGGCCTGACCGACGAAGAACTCCTGAGCCGCAATGCCGTGAAACTTGCCAGCAAGTTCTGCGAGAAAGGCCTGCGCTACGACCTCACCGTGCCTTTTGCCCGCTACGTGGTGATGCACCGCGACGAAATCACTTTCCCCTTCAAGCGCTATCAGATACAACCCGTTTGGCGTGCCGACCGCCCGCAGAAGGGACGTTACCGCGAATTCTATCAGTGCGACGCCGATGTCGTAGGCAGCGACTCTTTGCTGAACGAAGTAGAGCTGATGCAGATTGTCGATACCGTCTTCACCCGTTTCGGCATCCGCGTATGCATCAAAATCAATAACCGCAAGATATTGAGCGGCATCGCCGAGATAATCGGAGAGGCGGACAAGATTGTGGACATCACCGTCGCCATCGACAAACTGGACAAGATCGGTCTGGACAACGTGAATGCCGAACTGAAAGATAAAGGTATAAGCGATGAGGCGATTGCCAAACTGCAACCCATCATCTTGCTCAGCGGCAGCAATGAAGACAAACTTGCCACGCTGAAGCAGGTGCTTGCCGCCAGCGAAACAGGCATGAAGGGAGTGGAGGAGAGCGAATTCATCCTTTCCACACTGAAGAACCTCGGCTTGAAGAATGAAATCGAACTGGACCTGACCCTTGCCCGCGGACTCAACTACTACACCGGCGCCATCTTCGAAGTGAAAGCGCTCGACGTGCAGATTGGCAGCATCACCGGCGGCGGTCGCTATGACAACCTGACAGGCGTATTCGGTATGTCAGGCGTCTCCGGCGTGGGCATCTCCTTCGGTGCCGACCGCATCTTCGACGTGCTGAACCAGCTTGACCTGTATCCCAAGGAAGCCGTCAACGGCACGCAGCTCCTCTTCATCAACTTCGGCGAACAGGAAGCCGCTTTCTCGTTGAACGTTCTGGCGCGCGTGCGGGCGGCAGGTATCCGTGCCGAGATATTTCCGGACGCTGCCAAGATGAAGAAACAGATGGGATATGCCAACTCCAAGTCCATTCCGTTTGTGGCGCTGGTAGGCGAGAATGAAATGAAAGAAGGGAAAGTGACCCTGAAGAATATGGAAACCGGCGAACAGAAACCGGTTACCCCCGAAGAACTGGTTAGCGAATTGAGTTAATAAAAACTGAAATACTTTTAAAAGGGAGCACAATGTGCTCCCTTTTTTTGTATATTTGTAAAGAAGGTGTCGCAAGATTGTAATTTTGCGTTTTCACCTTTGTAGTGACAATAAAAAAGGAGGTATATATGGTTTCCATTGAGTTCAAGCAAGAAAAGCACAATGCCCTCGTCAGTTTTTTGATGATTGTCATCGCTATATTGTTCTTGCTATATATGGGTAGTTCACTGGTACATTCCACCAAGGCGTTCTGGGAGAATTATTCCATTGAAAATCTGTTAGAGTAAAGTCTTTTCTTTAATAATCTTAAACAACTTATCATGAATCAAGATTTGTCAATGAGCCCCCATCTGCTGGTGGCTGCCTTGCGGAAGCCAGCTTCCGAGTTCACCAAAGCCGACATCATCTCCTACATCAAGGAGAACGAAATCAGCATGGTCAACTTTATGTACCCTGCGGCGGACGGTCGGCTGAAAACCCTGAACTTTGTCATTAACGACGCTGCCTATCTCGACGCTATCCTGACGTGCGGCGAGCGGGTGGACGGGTCCAGTCTGTTCCCCTTCATCGAGGCGGGCAGCAGCGACCTGTATGTGGTGCCGCGTTTCCGGACGGCTTTTGTCGATCCTTTTGCCACCCAGCCCACACTCACCCTGCTCTGCTCTTATTTCAATAAGGACGGAGAACCGCTGGAAAGCTCGCCCGAATATACGTTGCGCAAGGCGTGCCGGGCGTTTACCGAAGTGACGGGCATGGAGTTTCAGGCAATGGGCGAACTGGAGTATTATGTGATTTCCGAAGACACCGGCCTGTTCCCCGCCACCGACCAGCGCGGTTATCATGAATCGGCGCCCTATGCCAAGTTCAATGACTTCCGCACCGAGTGCATGGCGTACATCGCCCAGGCGGGCGGACAAATCAAGTACGGGCATTCCGAAGTGGGCAACTTCACGCTCAGCGACAAGATTTACGAACAGAACGAGATAGAATTCCTTCCGGTACGCGCCGAAGAGGCTGCCGACCAGTTGATGATAGCCAAGTGGATTATCCGCAACCTGGCGGGGCAGTACGGTTACGACGTTACCTTCGCCCCCAAAATCACTGCCGGAAAGGCTGGCTCGGGACTGCATATCCACATGCGTATCATGAAAGACGGCCAGAACCAGATGTTGCAAGATGGCGTCCTCTCCGAAACCGCCCGCAAGGCGATTGCCGGCATGATGCAGTTGGCTCCTTCCATTACGGCTTTCGGAAACACGAATCCCACTTCCTATTTCCGGCTGGTTCCCCACCAGGAAGCGCCGACTAATATCTGTTGGGGCGACCGCAACCGTTCCGTACTGGTGCGCGTTCCCTTGGGATGGGCGGCTAAGACGGATATGTGCGCCTTGGCGAATCCGCTGGAGGGCCCCAGTCACTACGACACCACCCAGAAGCAAACAGTCGAGATGCGTTCGCCCGACGGTTCGGCCGACCTCTATCAGTTGCTTGCCGGACTTGCCGTGGCTTGCCGTCATGGTTTCGAGATAGAAGATGCTTTGGGCATTGCAGAAAAGACCTACGTCAACGTCAACATCCATCGCAAAGAAAATGAAGACAAGCTGAAACAACTGGCTCAATTGCCCGACAGTTGTGCCGCTTCTGCCGATTGCCTTGAAAAGCAGCGTGCCGTCTTCGAGCAACACCGGGTGTTCAGTCCGGCGATGATTGACGGAATTATCGCCAAACTGCGTTCTTACGACGACCGCACTTTGCGCAGCGAGGTACAGGACAATCCCGAAGCCATGCTGCAATTGGTGAAGACCTATTTCCACTGCGGATAAAGACAGGTACACAAAGATACGAAACAGGGCGTGTCAAAACGCCCTGTTTTAAGGATTGAACATAGAATCACAGAGGTACAGAGACCTTATTTTAAACACTTTAAAAACTCTGTATCTCTGTGACTCTGTGTTCAATTTGTTTTTGACACACCCTCTTTCGTGTTTCTGTGTTCTCCCCTTTGCTACTCCCTTGCCTATAACTACCTTCTTCCTTACCTGAAGTTAAGCCATTTCCCTGCAATAATTTACTCTTTCCACCACGGAGGTTTTTTCTTTCCACCACGGTGGAAAGAAACATTCCCCACGATGGAAAGAAACTTTCTCCGTGGTGGAAAGAATAAAGATTGGCATTCTTTCTCTTTAATAGTGGCGGGGAAATTCAATAGCGGATGCTTATGCGTATCTAAAGGATTCAGGTTTCCCGAAACTTTTTAGTATCTTTGCCCCTGAAATTCTAAGTATTAACATTTTGGGAACAATTCTTAAATTTGTACTGGCTTAAGTATTAGCCTCAATAACCACAGGCTGATAATTCTTTAGTTTGAGTTCTTCAACTCGAACCGGTTTCCCGTTTTTATTTTTTTATCCACTACTTTGCCTTTTTAGGGGCAGAAGCATTGCTATGGCTGTTTGTGACGGATGTTTTTACTTCGTCATGAATGGGGTGCGATGCTGTGGATAATCATCAACTTATTTAAAGAATAATAAGCCCGGTATAAATAATGAATAAAGAATATATTTGGAAAATAGAAGTCCGGAACACTCCCCATTTAAAAAGAAAATGCAGTCGCTGCAATTGCGAGAGATTTTATTGCAGCAATAAGTTCAGAGTCAATGCTCAAAAGAAAAACATCGATGTTTGGTTGATTTACAGATGTCTGGAATGTGACAGTACCTATAATCTGACCCTCTTGTCACGTACCAAGCCGGAGTTAATCGACAAGGATTTATTGAAGAAGTTCTTTGAGAATAACGAAGAAACTGCATGGAAATATGCTTTTTCTGCTGAAACAATACAAAGAAACGGCAATCAACTTGATGCCGATAGCATCGAATATGAAATCCTGCATGAGAATGTTTCTATCGATGATTTATTAGCTGCCGATAGTGAGATTGTGAAATTTAAAATTCAAACCTGCTATGAGTTCGGATTAAAATTGTCTACTGTCATTCGGACATGTTTAGGCTTATCGGCAAGTCAGTTTAGCAGGATGGTAGAAGAAAAAGTAATTTCCACTCCTGAGTGCTATCCGTTGAAGAAACGGAAGGTGAAAAATGGAGATGTTGTATTAATAGACAGGGAGAAACTGCAAAAAATGTATCGGTTATAAATGTATCATTCGGTCATTCATATTCGCAGAAAAATATTGCTTGAGAAAAAGTCTTGATTATTTCAAGGCTTTTTTGTTTATTCTTCCTTACTTTGTCGATTGTATAACCACTTTATTGAGCAACTTCAATATGAGACAAAAGAATTTGAGCGAATTATCTTTAGAAGAACTGTGGCAGTTGTTCCCCATCGTCTTGACAGCACATCAAGAGTGTTGGGCGGACTGGTATCAGGAAGAAAGGGAACTGTTGAAGCAGCAACTTCCCTATGCTGAACGCATTAGCCATATTGGCAGCACGGCTGTCAATGGGATTTGGGCAAAACCTATCATAGATATCCTTGTGGAGGTCTCAAGAGAAGAAAAACTCGTCGATTTGAAAGCCTCTATTGAGCGATGTGGTTATTTGTGCATGGCGGAAAACAACCTTCGTATTGATTTCAATAAGGGTTATACTTTACAAGGATATGCCGAACGGGTGTTTCATTTGCATTTGTGTTATGAGGGAGATAACGATGAGTTGTATTTCCGAGATTATCTTCAGGCAAATCCCACCGTTGCCAAAGAATATGAACGGCTTAAACTTGATTTGTGGAAGCTGTATGAGCATGACAGGGATAGGTACACTATACAGAAAGGTGATTTCATAAAACAATGTACGCAGAAAGGAAAAGAGATTTTTGGAGGCAGATATGATAACAAGGGATAGTAAGACAGAAATATTCTAATATATAATGTCTACGTATTTCATATGTTGCGTAATGTAATCCCCTCGGTAACTCCAATTTTATCCTTCAGATACTTCTGTTTCTGTATCTAATTCATCATCCTCATAAATATTTTCTCCCTTAATTCTATCAAGTTCGTCTTGATAGCGTTCCCATGCGCACAAGTCTTCGTGCCAACTTTCAAATTCTTCTAACTCGTCCATAATAATGAAATTTCATAGTTATTTATATCAAACTAAAGAATTTATATTATCTTTGCACTAAAGATACCGAAAGTTGGGGATAAATCCAACTATTTCGATAATAAAATAGCTCAATCGCCTTCTGAATCACCACCTCGGAAATATAATGAGCTATAAACCAATACATGTTGGGTGAGTTGCACCTATATAGGCGCGGACTATCCCATAATGTATTGTGGTTTGTGGTGAACCAAGAAGGCGTATGGCAATAGTCTGCGTCTTTTTTTGTGCCTTGGCGTATGGTTATTGCTGATAAAAAGAGTTTTTTTAGTATTAACCATAAATATAAGATTATGAAGAAGATTATTATTATGACAATGGTTGCATCATTTGCAATGGTGGTAAGTACAAGCGCACAAAGTAAAGTATTTCAAAAATACACAATAACAGAACAAATGAGCCTTATATACGATACCAATTGGCAATTAATTGGTTATTATGACGAGGCGGAACAAGAACTTCATAAGGGAGAGGAATTCCCGTTCCCGTGTTTTTTGAAAATAGGTCCTATATATGATAAAGAATTAGGTGTTAATTATATAGGGTCTACTGGACACCCTTTCGATGTTGGTGAAGGTTCTTTTTATACTACTAAAAACAAGACAAGAGATGGTTGGTATCTTATAATATATAATAAAAAGCAGCGTACGGCTAAAATATTTCTTGCCATGCACAATCTGGATGAGTTGACTTTGGTTTCAGTAGAGGGTAATAGCTATTTCTTTAAATTGGTAAAATAATGATTTAAAAATAAGAATTATGGAAGAAGACAACAGAGTACGTTGCCCTTATTGTGGCAGCACAGAAATTTCAGCGAACAAGAAAGGCTTTTCAGCAGGTAAGGCAGTTGCTGGAGGTTTGTTAGCAGGTCCGGTAGGATTGGCGGCAGGAGGAATCGGAAGCGGTAAGGTAAAATGTACATGCTTGAAATGTGGTAAATCATGGAATGCAGGGGAGAAACCACCTGTAACTACAGAAGAGAAGGCTGCTAACAATTGGGTAGCAGCCATTTTATTTCTTTTTATCTATCTGATTTATGTTCTTATAGACTGCATTTTCTAAAACAAAAATCATGAAGAAGATTATTTTAGCATTAGTAAGTATTGCACTGGTAGCATGTTCCAGTGATTCAAAACAAAGTATGGAAGACCCCGTTTATTCTATCAAACAGACAGAGTATAACATTAATTTTGGCGACACGGCTCGCATAGTGATAACCCCTGATTCGAGAGGATTCACATTTACCTCGCAAAATGAGAAACATGCCCGGGTCGATAACGGACTTATCAGCGCTGTATTAGTTGGAGAAACATATATTGATGTGTCTAACGAGGAAAAAGGATTTAAAGCGACTTGTAAGGTTGTTGTTAAGTCTACTTCCAACAAGTACGATGAACCTATTTTCTTATTCGGGAAAAGCAAGGAAGAAGTTAAGGCTTCACAAACAGGACGATTAGTTGAAAACGTCACTGTCCCGACTTGGGGCTACCAATTTACTTATGATGACTGTTTGACATTCAAAAATGAAGGTAAAGGGGAAGTATATACAGTTTACGCTTTTGAGGGAGGGAAAGCGGTACGTATGGCGCACATGATTCAACGTGAGAATGATTCTTGGAATCCGGAAGTATGGGAACATGTTAAACAGCACTACTCACGTGCGGTTTGTGGTAACGGATATTGGTACTTCACTCCCGACTTCAAATACATGGCATTTAGACAAAGCGGTACAAATGTTGTGGTGGACTTGGACGATTATTTTTATGTTCATCATTTTTTGCCGTACAATGAAGAATACATTAGCAGGATTTGGAATTGGTATAAGGACGGGACTGACAAAGCGTCAACCAAACCATAAAAATTGTATCAACATTAGGGAGATATTTGTTTGGAATAAAAACAAAGTCAACAGTGGCATATAGCTTCTTTTTATAAAGGTGGAATTTTTGAGGTTCCACCTTTTTTATTTACTTTTGTGTTATAACCAAATATTATTAGAATTTAGAGTGGTGTAACTTTAGTAGTTACTGCCTAATTTCTATTACTTACTTAGCTGCTCTTTTGCCCAAGCTATCATCAACTCGTTACGGTCGGAATCCCATGCTTGCTGATAAAGCCGGCGGACTACTTCCAGCCATTTGTGGCTGCGATTTTCATCATTGTCGCCTACGTCAACGGTTCCGCCGTTGTTGTAATATTGGGTGCGGTTGGTGCTACTGATGCGGGCATACCTGCCGGTGTTCGGTTTCAGGTCGGCATTTGTCAGGTGGAGATAGAAGTTCAGTTGTTCGTCCGTGCAATGCTTGTCGGCGGGCATCATGGTGGAATCGGCAACGTATACGGTGACGCCGTCTTTGAAGATGTACGGTTCGTAAAATCCTTTGGTATACATATCTTCATAAACTACGCCTTGAACGGGAAACTGCGCTCCCGATTGCCCCCGGATGAACTTTGCCAGTTTGTTCAGGTAAAGTGTATCTGTGCTGTGCTTCACTTCCCAACAAGTGGTGGCAATCCACGTTGCCAGTTTCTCGGGAGTGGGGTTGAGCAGATAGACTAATCCGCGTTTGGGTACTCCTTTCTTGATGTCTTTCCCGGTGTAATATTCGTATAGTCCGACGGGATAGCCTTCCCAGCCGGGCAGGTCTTTCCGTATTTCCAGAAGGTTTTGTGCCATGTAGGCAGAGGATAATACTTCGCGGCATTGTGCGACGAGGATTTGAAAACTGTCTTTCCGGAAGCTTTCGGGCAAGTCGTTCAAGGTAGTGTTTTGTGCTGTCAGGGGACAGAACCGGAATACGGACAGCATCAGGGCAGTAATAAAAATAATTTGTTTCATGTGCATAAATAGATGATTGATTGGTAATGTCAAAGAGTATCGAATACAGATATAATAATTAGTGTATTCTGAATGATTGTATGCTGAATGATATTAGGGGTATTGATAAGATAACGAATTTTGATTTTATCGGCTGAGAGAGAAACGTCGGAGACTATATTATTTCCATCCCATACGTTCTTTAATCCAAGAATCCATCTGTGAATGGGGAGTGCAACGTCCCATTTCATAATCTTCCATAGCCGAATCTACTAATGCCTGCATGGTTTCTTTGGGAATTGCTTTCAAATAATTCTCTGCGTGGTGCTCCATCGTCTCGTAAGCCATCATTGGCTCACTGACTACCTGAGGTTTCTCTTCTTTCTTATATGGTTTAATTTTACTCATAAAAATATCTTTTCTACAAAAGTACTTTACTATTTTGAGATATCCTAATAATCATCCGATTACTTTATCGGAAGCCGTTCCCATAACCAGCGCGGAATGAGGCGCCAGAAGAATACGAGTATTCGGTATCGGGTATCGATGACGATTACGCGTTTCTTTTTCTTCAAAGCCTTGACGATGTGGCAGGCCACGCGGCCGGCTTGCATCAGCATGGGGTACTTGCCGTCTTTCAATAAATCCGTAGCTACGAATCCGGGGCGGATATCCGTGAAATGGATATCGAGGTGTTCCAGGTGCGCGAGTTGGGCAAGCGCATCGATATATGTATTTTGGAAACATTTGGTAGCGGAATAGGCGGGTGCTACGCCCAGGCCTTTGGTACCCGCAATGGAACTGATGACGGCAATGTGTCCGCTGCCTTTTGCCTTGAAATAATCGAAAGCGGTAGTTACCATCCGGATAAATCCTTCTACATTGGTGCGTGCCGTGTTTATCTCTATTTCCGGCAGCAGGCGGGGATTCTGGCTGCCGATGCCGGAACTGAGGAAGAACAGATCCATGCCTCCCAGCCTGTCTATCAAAGCCTGAAGTTGCAGAGGAGCGTCCGCGTGGGTGACGTCCAATGCTTGTATCTCTACTTGACCGGGAGCCGTGCGCTGCAACTCCCGCAACGCATCTTCCCGCCTGCCGGCAATGCCGGTACGCCAACCTTGCTTTATCAGCAACTTTGCCACTTCTTGTCCGATGCCTGAGGTGGCACCTATGATAACAGCTCTTTTCATACGTCCTTCGATTAGGGGTTTACATTATCCTATAACAGTTGCCACGATTTTTCTTCCTCCGCCCCGGTTGCGAAATTCACAAAGGTAGATGCCTTGCCAAATGCCCATGTTCAGGCGGCCGTTCGTGACAGGGATGGTGAGACTTGCGCCTACAAGGGTCGATTTTGCATGGGCGGGCATGTCGTCGTCGCCTTCGCAGGTGTGCCGGTAATAAGGCTCGCGCTCCTTCACCAAGCGGTTGAAAATGGTTTCCATATCCGTCTGTACGTCCGGGTCTGCATTCTCGTTGATACTGAGGGCGGCGGAGGTGTGTTTGATGAACAAGTTCAGTATGCCTGTTTCCGGCAATGGAGGAAGGTTGCGCATGATTTCCTCTGTCACCAGGTGGAAACCCCGTCGGCGGGGAGCTAATGTAAATTCTTTCTGTGCTACCATATTCTGATTCTTATAGGGTTCTGATAATTCTTTTTCCTATCTCCGTATAAATTCCACCCAGATATGCCGCAGCGCCGCTACCGGATGACAGAAAAGCATTCGCGGACCGGCATACCGCATCACTTCGCGCATCTTCTCTTTCATGTCCGGCTTGTAGCAGTGGATGGCGCAAAGCCGGCACGACGATTTCTTTTCTCCGAAGGGACATCGCGAGAGGCGGGCATGGGCGTACTCCAACAACTTCCGGCATTCCGGGCATAGTTGCTTATTCCCCTCTTTTCTACGACAATAGAGGAGAATCATTTGTTCTACGGTTTGCTTCTCTTGCTCAATGCGTGTCATGGTGGACTTTATTTCTTTATTTGTAAGACAGATGGCAAAGATAACTTTTACCACTGAATAAATCCTTCCGAATTCAGTGAAAAGTTGCATAAGCAGAATGAAATTCGCGGGATCTTCTTTTGCCATTTTGTCAGTTTACTTCTGCCAAATAAACTCTTTTCCTGTTTGGCACGGTTTTCGTAATTTGTTTAGCGCTTGTTTAAGCAAAATTTCTACTATTATAATTTATAATGTATAACATATAAAAAACGAAACGATTATGAACATTAAACCATTGGCAGACAGAGTGCTGATACTCCCTGCACCTGCAGAAGAAAAAACAATTGGCGGTATCATTATTCCGGATACAGCAAAAGAGAAACCCCTGAAAGGTGAAGTGATTGCAGCAGGCAACGGAACAAAAGACGAAGAAATGGTGTTGAAAGTTGGTGACACCGTGCTTTACGGAAAGTACGCAGGTACCGAACTGGAATTAGATGGGACGAAATACCTCATCATGCGCCAAAGCGACGTACTGGCTGTCTTGGGATGAGGATAAGTTTTTGAGCTTTTAAGTTTTTAAGTTCTTAAGTTTTTGAGTTTTTAAGTTTAGACTGATGAACTCATAAACTCACAAACTAAAAAACTTCCAAACTTACAAACTCACAAACTAAAAAACTTATAAACTAACAAACTAACGAACTAAAAAAACTAACAAACGATATGGCAAAAGAAATCTTATTTAATATCGATGCCCGCGACCAATTGAAAAAAGGTATCGATACACTGGCAAATGCAGTAAAAGTAACACTGGGCCCGAAAGGACGTAACGTTATCATCGAAAAGAAATTCGGTGCTCCTCACATCACAAAAGACGGTGTGACGGTGGCTAAAGAAGTGGAACTGGCAGACGCTTACCAGAATACCGGTGCGCAATTGGTGAAAGAAGTTGCTTCCAAGACCGGTGACGATGCAGGTGACGGTACTACAACCGCAACCGTACTGGCTCAGGCCATCGTAGCCGAAGGCTTGAAGAACGTAACTGCCGGTGCAAGCCCGATGGATATCAAACGCGGTATCGACAAGGCTGTTGCCAAAGTAGTGGAATCTATCAAAAGCCAGTCCGAGAAAGTGGGCGACAACTATGATAAGATTGAGCAAGTCGCTTCCGTATCTGCCAACAATGACCCGGTTATCGGTAAGTTGATTGCAGACGCTATGCGCAAGGTTTCTAAAGATGGTGTGATTACAATCGAAGAAGCTAAGGGTACGGATACTACAATCGGCGTGGTAGAAGGTATGCAGTTCGACCGTGGTTATCTCTCCGCTTACTTCGTTACCAATACGGAGAAAATGGAGTGCGAGATGGAAAAACCGTACATCCTGATTTACGATAAGAAGATTTCCAACCTGAAAGACTTCCTCCCCATCCTGGAACCGGCTGTACAGACGGGTCGTCCTTTGCTGGTGATTGCAGAAGACGTGGATAGCGAAGCTTTGACAACGTTGGTAGTCAACCGTCTCCGTTCTCAGTTGAAGATTTGTGCCGTGAAAGCTCCGGGCTTCGGCGACCGTCGCAAAGAGATGTTGGAAGACATTGCCGTGCTGACAGGCGGTGTGGTAATCAGCGAAGAAAAAGGTCTGAAACTGGAACAAGCCACTATCGAAATGCTGGGTACGGCTGACAAGGTAACCGTTTCAAAAGACAATACGACTATCGTAAACGGTGCCGGCGCTAAGGAAAACATCAAGGAACGTTGCGAACAAATCAAAGCTCAGATTGCCGCTACGAAGTCCGATTACGACAAGGAGAAACTGCAGGAACGTCTGGCTAAGTTGTCAGGTGGTGTAGCTGTTCTCTACGTTGGAGCCGCTTCCGAAGTTGAAATGAAGGAAAAGAAAGACCGTGTGGATGATGCCTTGCGTGCAACCCGTGCCGCTATCGAAGAAGGTATCGTTGCCGGTGGTGGTGTGGCTTACATCCGTGCAATCGATGCATTGGAAGGCCTTAAGGGTGAAAATGCCGACGAAACGACCGGTATCGAAATCATCAAGCGTGCCATCGAAGAGCCTTTGCGCCAGATTGTGGCCAATGCAGGTAAAGAAGGAGCCGTAGTAGTACAGAAAGTACGCGAAGGCCAGGCAGACTATGGTTACAACGCCCGTACGGATGTATACGAGAACCTGCACGCAGCTGGTGTGGTAGACCCTGCCAAGGTGACCCGTGTAGCTCTTGAAAATGCCGCTTCCATCGCAGGTATGTTCCTGACTACGGAATGCGTCATTGTAGAAAAGAAAGAAGACAAGCCCGAAATGCCGATGGGCGCTCCCGGAATGGGAGGCATGGGCGGAATGATGTAAAATCATTTTTCCCCTGATTCTTACTAAATAATAGCGAGCCGCGGTGTCATTTTGAAAGATACCGCGGCTCTTTTTATGTCTTTTTCTTTCTGATATGTCGATTTTATTCGTGTAAAATTGCAAAACTGTTACAAAAGTGATTAATTTCAATATCTTTTGTCTGATTCGTGTGTTCTTTTGATTTAAAATGATATCTTTACCCGCGTAAAGATAACCAATTCAACAAACAATTAACCTCTTTAATTTAGACTAAAAATGAACAAAAGCGAAATTGGACGGAATGCCGGTAAAGTTTGGCAATTACTCAGTGATTATGCTAAATGGAGCTATGGAGCCTTGAAAAGGAAGTCCGGATTGAAAGACAAGGAACTGGGGGCGGCAATAGGCTGGCTTGCCCGTGAGGACAAGATTGAAATTTATCAGGAGGAAGATGAATTGTACGTATCACTGGGGGTGAACGTATATATCGGATGAAAAAGCCCGATTGATTGAGTAGTTTTAGAGGGACGCTGATTTCATCGTGCGGAAAGTATTTTCCGGATAGGGATGAAATCAGCGTCCCTTTGCTTTTCCATTTTTGGAATTATTAGTTCCTTTGCAGTACTTTTCAAAAAAATAAAAAGAATGCAGTTATGAGAAGTTTTGCTTCAGACAATAATTCCGGCGTGCATCCCTTGGTGATGGACGCTTTGAACCGGGCTAACCGTGACCATGCCGTGGGCTATGGTGACGACCCGTGGACGGAAGAAGCCGTCCGGAAAATCAGGGAGGTCTTTACTCCTGATTGTGAACCTTTGTTCGTATTCAACGGAACGGGCAGTAATGCAGTGGCGCTGCAACTTTGTACGCGTCCCTACAATTCGATTATCTGTGCGGAGACCGCGCATATCTATGTGGACGAGTGCGGTTCGCCTGCCCGTATGACAGGATGTCAGATACGTCCGGTGGCTACTCCCGACGGTAAACTCACTCCTGAACTGATACGGCCTTATCTTTGTCATTTTGGTGAGCAGCACCATTCTCAGCCGGGTGCGGTTTATATCTCGCAATGCACCGAGCTGGGCACTATTTATAAGCCCGATGAACTGCGTGCCCTTACAGACCTGGCCCATCGGTACGGGCTGTATGTCCACATGGACGGCGCCCGTCTGGCTAATGCGTGTGCCGCACTGAACCTCAGCTTTAAGGAACTGACGGCAGATTGCGGAATCGATATCCTCAGTTTCGGTGGTACGAAGAACGGGTTGATGCTGGGCGAAAACGTGATTGTCCTGAATCCGGCTTTGAAGAAAGAGGCCTATTTCGTACGCAAGCAGTCGGCACAACTGGCTTCCAAACTGCGCTACCTGTCTTGTCAGTTCACCGCTTACCTGACGGATGACCTCTGGCTGAAGAATGCGCTACATGCCAATCGCATGGCTCAGGTGCTGTACGCCGGCCTGAAAGACCTGCCCGGAGTGCAGTTTACGCAGGAAGTGGAAAGCAACCAGTTGTTTCTGACCATGCCCCGGCCCGTGATTGACGAACTCCTTCGCTCTTACTTCTTTTATTTCTGGAACGAGGAAGTGAATGAAATCCGTTTGGTCACCTCCTTTGATACAACGGAAGAAGATATCCGTGAACTGCTCCGGGCGGTGCGGAAACTCTCCGGAATCGGTGAATAAAGAAAAGCCCCTTACCTTCACAGGCCGGGGGCTCCTTTGAAACTTCTCCCTCTTGGGGGTGAGAAAGAAGTTTACTGAAAACAAACCGATTGAATAATTACCTTAAATACCTTTGCACGATAATCTTAACTAACCTTATTATTAAGAATCTTGTTAGAGTTATCTGCCTATTGCTTCGCGCACCGGAACAAACGTATAGCCTTTCCGTTTCAGCGCTTTTATCATCTTATCTAAATAGCCGTTATAGAACTTGTCCGTACGGCGGTCATCCGTTCCGAAATGTATCAGCATCAGGTGGCCGTTGAGGCCTTCTTTCTTCTCTACTTCCATAATCTTGTCGTAGATGAATTTGCTGCTTCTGTATTTCTTTCCCATGTCGGGAGTGGTGTAATCCGCATTACTCATCGTTCCGGGCGTGTAGTTGATGACCTGGATGCCCATACTTTTTGCCCACGCGGCTATCTGCTTGTTATAGTATTCGTAGGGCGGGATATAGACCGGTGCGTCCTTGTATCCGATGCCTGCCTTGCGCAGGGTCTCATAGCTTTTCAGCAGGTCGTTCTCAAACTCTTCGCGGGTGACCAGCAGGGAGTCGCGGTTTTCCCACGGCATGTAGAGCAAGTGCCCGTAGCTATGGCTGCCTACTAAATGCCCTTCGGCAAGCAGACGCTTCACCACGTCGGGATAAAGTTCGTAGAATTCTCCGGTGAAGAAGAAACCGCCCCGGATACCGTGCTTCTTCAGGGTGCTGATGATGGCATCGGCGCCGTCTGCCTTGTCGGCAGCGGTGAACACCAGTGATATTCGTTTTTGAGACGGGTCGGTACGGATAATTCCATCGTTCACATATACATTCTTATCTTCGCGGATGCCGGCTTGCTTCATTCCGTCCTTTTGCATGGCGGAAAGGTAATAAGTCAGGCAGGCGGTTCCGTCCATCGTCGGTTCGTTGGTGGAATAGTCATGGATAGCGTCATGATACACCATCTGGTCCGGTTGGAAGCGTTCGTAGTCTTGTCCGGGAGTGCCGGGGATTCCCGTCATGTTGACACCGCGCAGACTTTCGAAGATGGTCCGGTACACAGGGCCGTCCACCAATCCTCCCGTCGTGTTTCCCACGCCGGCATTCAGCAGGGAGGAATGCGGTTGCGAAGGATAATCGCCGGACAGCGGCAACTCCACAATCATGCTGGTTCCCCAGGGATTGCAGCCGAACAGCCAGTCGCGGAGGGCGGCTTCCATTTCGGCATAGGTATCGTTGCCGGTAGTTTCACGGTACAGGCGGCATTGGGTCAGCATGGCAGTAGTCAGGTTGTTGGAACACCAGATGTACGGAATACCGTGCATGAAAGGACTTTCGACGGCTTTCTCGTACGTACGTTCGATGCCCGTGCGCAGGTTGCGGATAAACTCTTTGCTGATGCGCTCGTTGTTTACTTTCGCCAAGTGGTAGTGTCCCATGTTCATAAACGGATACCACTGATAATGGCGGGCACTGTCTGCGCCCATCCAGGGAGTCACCGGTTCGCGGCGTCCGTATTCAAGGGCTTGCGACAAGTATTTGGCGTCTCCCGTGGAGTTGTAGAGTTCCATTGCTCCTAATTCCATGTCGTCCACCCAATTGTCTTCTTCATAGATGTAGGGCGATTTCACAGAAGCCGTTTGGCAAGTGCCCGGTTTCTTTACGCCTTCCTGATAGGCGGCATCGGCTTTTGCGGCAATTTTAGCCGCAAATTCCGGATAATAGTCTTTTAATATCTTGGCGCCTAAAGCGAAGCAGGATGCAAACTTTCCGGCGGTGCTCGCTACACCGGTGGTGGCATTCATGAATTTTCCGCGTACTTGCGGCTCGCCGCTACAGAAATATACCGGGCGGCCGTTTCCTTCGCCGTAGCCATAATCCACCTTGTCTTTATTGGGAAGCCGCATTCCGGCATGGTCACGGTCGTCGGCAATCTGATTGTAGAGTTCGCCGGGAGCAGGGTTCATGCGGTTCAACCAGTCCAGTCCCCACTTAATTTCGTCCACGATGTCGGGTATGCCGTTCGCACCGGGCAGTCCGTCGGCATTGTAGGCGTCACCGAACGATTCCGGGTTTTCCTGGTAGGCAAACATCATCTGGTAGATGGCGTTGGCAGAAGTGGTAGTGTATTGCAGATAGTCTGTGGCATCGTGCCAACCGCCGCGTACATCGATGTGTTGTCCGGTTTTTGTAGGATGATAAACGATGTATCCGTCGTGCACATGGCAACTGTCTTTCAGGAAAGGATTGTAGCCGCAGCGTTGCTGGCGCATGTAGTTCAGCAGAAAGTCCGCCGTGCCGTTATAGACGTATGCGTTGATGGGGAAACGGGGCGAAACCGCCTTGCCCGCTTTCAGGTAATAAGTGCCTGCTTCCTGGTAATCGCTGAAATCAAGCCGGAAAGTAGTCTTCATGCCTCCCATCTTGCCGGTGGCTTTAGGAGTGGAGTAGGAGCGTACCGTTTTTCCAGTAAAGGCGTCCACCAAGGCATATTCTTTTACATCCGTTCCTTCTTCGCTCATGAATACGGCAACCTTAACAGATTGGGGAAGATAACCCAGTTGATTAATTCTAATCCACTCACCCGCCTTGCCCGGCAGAGCCACGCAAGCTAATAAAACGGTCAAGAGTAAATAAGCATTTTTCATACAGGGTCAAACTTTCAGGTTGATGATTGAAATGTGTAATTGTTTTTACGCTACAAATAAAGCGCTTTCTATTTATTTTAGGAAATTTTGCAACGAATAATTAGTCGATATTAAATGTCGTTTACAATTATTTAATGTTTTACGAGCGTGAAAAGCACAGAGGGAAAAGAATAAATTTTTGTTTTTCATAGGATTAGCTTACCGCGTAGCTCTTTTTAGTTTTCATTTACGTATTTTAGTATCACAAAAACAGGACTGGTGCGTTATTTGTCATAGAGTTATTAGAATACAAAACTTATAAACTATGGCTTATATAGATTATTACCAAGTCCTTGGAGTGGACAAAAAGGCATCTCAGAATGATATTAAGAAAGCCTTTCGCAAACTGGCGCGCAAATATCATCCTGATTTGAATCCGAATGACCCGACGGCCAAGGATAAGTTCCAGGCTATCAACGAGGCGAACGAAGTGCTGAGTGATCCGGAGAAACGGAAGAAATATGACGAATATGGCGAGCACTGGAAACACGCCGATGAGTTCGAAGCGCAGAAGCAGGCACGGCAGCAGGCCGGTGCCGGTGGTTTCAGCGGATTTGGCGGTGCCGGTTTCGGCGGCCAGGGAGGAGGCTTTGGTGAGGACGGCAACGGTACGTACTGGTACTCGTCCGACGGGCAGGAATTTACGGGAAGCGGTGCAGGCGGATTTTCCGATTTCTTCGAACAGATGTTCGGGCATCGTACGCGGGGCGGTGGCGGCGCTAATGCCGGTTTCCGCGGGCAGGATTATCATGCGGACCTGAACCTTTCGCTCCGTGAGGCGGCGCAAACCCACAAGCAGATTCTCACTGTCAACGGAAAGAATGTGCGGATTACCATCCCTGCCGGCGTGGCAAACGGACAGGTTATCAAACTGAAAGGTTACGGTGGCGAAGGAGTGAACGGAGGACCTGCGGGCGACTTGTATATCACTTTTGTGATTGCCGACGATGCGGTATTCAAGCGCCTCGGCGATGACTTGTATGTCGATGTCGCTATCGACTTGTATACGGCATTGCTGGGCGGAGAGAAGGTGGTCGATACTTTGGACGGCCGGGTGAAGCTGAAAGTGAAACCCGGAACTCAGAATGGAACCAAAGCCCGGTTGAAGGGAAAAGGTTTTCCGGTATACAAGAAAGAAGGAAAGTTCGGCGACCTCATTATCACCTATACCGTGACGTTACCCACCCACCTGACGGAGGAGCAGAAAGAGCTGTTCCGTAAAATTCAGAGTATGAACTAAAATTATCAGCACTATGCAGAACGAATTAATCATAGTAAGTGAATATTGCAGCAAGTGTCACATTGAGCCATCGTTCATAGACAGGTTGCAGGAAGGCGGTCTGATAGATATTCAGACGGAAGGCGGAGAGCGCTATCTGCTATTCTCCCAGTTGCCGGATGTGGAGCGGTACAGCCGCATGTATTATGACTTGTCCATCAATATCGAAGGTATCGATGCCATCCATCATCTGCTGGAACGCATGGAAGATATGCAACGGGAGATTCACGCGTTGCGCAGCAGGCTGAGGCTGTTCGGGGATTTCTGAATCATCGGGGATGAATGTAGCAAGGATGTCGAAAGTGAATTGAACACAGAGTCACTGAGACACAGAGGTCTTATTTTGAACACTTTAAAAAACTCTGTGCCTCTGTGCCTCTGTGTTCAATTTTTTAATAGTGAGTTTCGATACATCCTTGTTCTTTACTGTTGGTTCAGATAGTCCAAGAGAATCTGAACCTCCGCTTTTACTCCATTGGCAAGGGAACTCTCGTCAAGATTGAACTTCGGGCTGTGATTGGCGGCGCCATCGCCTACACCCAGTACCATGAAGAAGGTGGGGGCAACTTCCTTATAGTACGAGAAATCTTCGCTCGCCGTCATCCGGGGCGCATCGAACACATGGTCGGCGCCTACCGCCTTCACGGCACTTGCCTGTGCCGAGGTACGCAACGCTTCGTCATTCTGTATGGCGGGGTAGCTGTACACGTAGTTCAAATCGCATGTCGCCCCGAAAGCTTTCGCTATGTTATCCACGATACTCTTGATGCGCGAGGCAACCAACTGACGCGTCTCCTCGGTCACGGTGCGCACCGTCGCGGCCAGTTCCGCCTTGTCGGGAATGACGTTGGGGGCGTTGCCCGACTGGAACTTGCCTACCGAAATAACAGCCATCTCGCCCGGCGGCACATTCCGCGAGACGACCGACTGCAAGGCAACCACAATTTCCGCCCCTACCCATATCGGATCTACCCCCAGATGAGGCATCGAGCCGTGTGAGCCTTTTCCGTTCACCACCAAAAAGAAGCCGTCGGAGGTAGTAGAGGCGGCTCCGGCAGGCAAGATGCCGATGTCTCCGGCAGGATAGTTGGGGATGGCGTGCATTCCGAAAATGGCATCGACGCCTTTCAGCACGCCGGACTTTATAATCTCCTCCGCTCCGCCGGGTGCTTGTTCTTCGGCATGTTGGAAGATGAAGTACACGGTTCCCGGCAGTTCCTTTTGCATAGCGGAAAGCGTGGTGGCGGTGCCCAGCAGCATGGCGGTGTGGGCATCATGTCCGCAGGCATGACTCACGCCCGGAACGGCAGACGCAAAGGACAGTCCGGTTTCTTCCTGCACGGGCAGGGCGTCCATATCTGCACGGAAAGCTACTGTCTTGCCGGGGCGGGCGCCGCGTAGTATGCCCACTACGCTTGTGGCAGTGGGGCGGAGCACCTCGATGTTCCCCAGTCGGCGGAGGATTCCTTCTACGTATCGGGAAGTGTTGACTTCCTTGAAAGACAATTCGGGATTGTGATGGATATGGTGTCTCCATTGGAGGACGCTGTCGTTCACATTCTTGGAAACAGCAACGGTGTCGGCGCCTTGTGCAAAGATGGGCTGAAGGGTAGCCGCGAGAAATAATGTAAAAAGATACTTTTTCATAACTTACTATAACGGTTCATGATTCTACAACGCTTTCTTGCGGCAGTTGGTTCGGATATTTTTTGTCGGTTTCGAGAACTTGTCGTAAATAAATAGAATAAATTAAAGGCTTATAAAAGAAGATGTTATAAGA
>ENA-OYYE01000257-OYYE01000257.1-human-gut-metagenome-genome-assembly--contig:-NODE-257-length-33304-cov-8.706187_pt1 | contig 33304 bp, 17 predicted proteins | sample MGYA00243244_ERZ653437 | MGnify/ENA primary metagenome ERZ653437 (study PRJEB26926, sample SAMN06165130) | human gut metagenome | biome: ENVO:00009003; feature: ENVO:2100002; material: ENVO:00002003...
TCAAGGTGTTCCGGAAGGCTTCCTGCAAATGCTCGTCGCCGATGGCTTGCAGCATAGGCTTGTCGTACTCGTCCACAAGGATGGCTACGCGGTGTCCCGTCTTCTCCACGGCGCGCTGTATGACGCCTTTGAAGCGAAGGGCAGGAGTCGTTTCCGCGGGCCCCGTTCCATAAAGTTCCTCCCATCCGGTGAGGGCGTTATCCAGCATGGCGTCCAGACTTTCGGGCGTGTCGTACTTGCCGAGGTTGAGATCCAGGTGCAGGACGGGGCGCACTGTCCAGTTCTTTTCAAGTTCTTCCATGGCAAGACCCTGGAAGAGTTCACGCTTACCTTGGAAGTAGGCTTCGAGGGTGGAGAGCAACAGGCTCTTTCCGAAACGGCGGGGACGGCTCAGGAAATAATAGCGACCCGAGGTTGCCAACCGGTAAATCAACGCGGTCTTGTCTACATAGAGGTAACCGTCTTTGCGGAGACTCTCGAAATTCTGTATACCGATAGGATAAATTCTATTGTTGCCCATAATCACTTGCCTTTAAAAACTGGAATGTATGAATGCAAAGATAACGTTTCCTGCCGTAATTCAACACCTTTTACAGAGAATTTGTTGCAGGGTTCACCCATTTCACCTGTCCCTTTCTTCTGCTTGTACTCAGAGCGTTACGGGTGAAGGCTGAATATGATATCCCTGTCAGAAAGGACTTCTGGACGGGGAGGAGTGCTTTCACCGGTCTTCACTCCGGATATTAGCCGCTGCCACGACAGGCGCTTGTGTCTGTCATGACAGACGTATGTGTTTGTCCCGACAGACACAAGCCTCCATGCCGACAGATACAAGCCTTTGTTATGAGAGTTATTAGCACTTGTGGTGAAACCTGAAAACCCCTCCTATCCCGAGGGGTCTTCACCCGCAAATGCCCATCTGCAGGGCGATGCAGGAAAACGATGAAGGGGGTGAATACCGGAATACGCACCCCTTCTACCTTAATTAAACTAATCCTATCTTAACTCGAATTTTTTCGTTTTCACGTCCCGGCTGTTGGGTCCAATCATTACATTGAATTCTCCCGGCTCGCATACATACTGTAAATCATAGTCATAGAACTTCAACAAATCAGGAGTAATCTGAAACGTCACCTCTTTGCTTTCCCCCTTTTTCAGGTGGATACGTTCGAAACCTTTCAACTCCTTAACAGGGCGGGTGATGCTGCCTACCAGGTCGCGGATGTACATCTGTACAATTTCATCCGCATCGCAGTTGCCCGTATTAGTCACGGTCACTGAGGCCGTCAGCGTTCCGTCGGCCGTCAGCCGGTCGGAGCTGAGCGTGATGTCGCTGTACTGGAATGTGGTATAGCTCAATCCGTAACCGAAAGGATAGAGCGCGTCGTTGCTTACATCCAGGTAGTTGCTGCGGAACTTCTCGAACCACTTGCCTTCATGCAACGGACGCCCCGTATTCTTGGCATTGTAAGCCATCGGCAACTGCCCTACATTCTGCGGGAAAGTGGTGGTCAGTTTGCCGCTGGGACAAACATCGCCGAAGACTACATCCGCAATGGCGTCCGCCGCTTCACTGCCTCCAAACCATACGTTCAGAATGGCGGGGACGTGCTCATTCTCCCAAGTAAGCACTACCGGACGACCGGTAAAGAGCACTAATACCACGGGCTTGCCGGTTTTCAGCAGTGCTTCCAGCAAATGGCGCTGTGCATCCGGCATCTCCAGTTGCGAACGGCTACTGCATTCACCGCTCATTTCGGACGATTCGCCCAAAGCGGCTATGATGACATCCGACTGTTCTGCTATTTTCAGCGCTTCGTCCAGCAGTTCCTTGTCATTGCCCCGAGGTATTTCACGACCGAACATGGTGGCGCGTGCCTGATAAGCTTCGTCGTACATCAGGTTGCTGCCTTGCGCATAAAGAACATTGGCTTGGGAGCCGGCAGCCCTGCGGATTCCTTCCAATAAGGTGCTGTATTTGTCCGAGGCGGCCGCTACACTCCAGGTGCCCGGCATGTTGGCGCGTGTATTGGCAAGCGGGCCTATCAAGGCGATGTTGCCCTTGCGCTGTAAAGGCAGCAGGTTATTCTGATTTTTCAGCAATACGAATGTTTCCGCAGCGATGCGGCGGGCAACCGAGCGATGTTCCGGGGTGTACACCTCCTTGGCGGGACGCTCCGGGTTGCAGTATTTGTACGGATTGTCAAACAAGCCCAGTTTGTACTTGGCTTCCAGGATGAGGCGGCAGGCGCGATCGATATCGGCTTCGGTCACCTTCCCCTCTTTCAGGGACTTTTCAAGGGTGCCGATAAATCCGTCGGATACCATATCCATGTCCGTACCGGCTTGCAGGGCACGGGCGGATACTTGCTGTAAGTCTCCGATGCCGTGGTCGGTCATTTCGTAGATGGCCGTATAGTCCGTTACCACAAACCCGTCGAATCCCCATTGATTGCGCAATACGTCGGTCATCAGCCAGCGGTTGGCGGTGGCGGGAACGCCGTCTATTTCGTTGAAAGAACTCATCACACTGCCGGCACCTGCCTCTACGGCAGCTTTGTAGGGCGGAAAATACTCATTGTACATCCGGTTACGACTCATGTCCACCGTATTGTAGTCGCGTCCCCCTTCGGGTGCGCCGTACAGGGCGAAGTGCTTCACGCAAGCCATGATTTCATTGTCGGCGCTCATGTCCTTGCCCTGGTAACCGCGGACCATGGCGCGGGCTATGGCGGAACCCAGGAACGGGTCTTCTCCATTACCTTCGGAGACGCGTCCCCAGCGGGCGTCTTTGCAGATGTCCACCATCGGGCTGAATGTCCAGCAGATACCGTCGGCACTCGATTCGACGGCGGCGATGCGTGCCGACTGCTCGATGGCCTTCATATTCCAACTGCACGAAAGCGCCAACGGAATAGGGAATACCGTCTCATAACCGTGGATTACGTCCATACCGAACAGCAGGGGAATGCCCAGACGGCTGTTCTCCACCGCCAGTTTCTGAACTTCCCGGATGTTTTTTACTCCTTTCAGGTTGAACAGTCCTCCAACCTCTCCGTTGCGTATCTTCCCGGCGATGTCGCTGCTCTTGGCTTGTCCGGTTACGATGTTCCCCGTTACCGGAAGATTCAGTTGCCCGATTTTTTCGTGTAGTGTCATTTTGCCCATCAGTTCGGTAATGAACTTGTCCATCTCCCGGGACTTCTTGTCCGGGTTGCTTCCCGTGGGCGTTGCCGTTGCCATAAGGGCGGTCAGGGAAGCGAGTAAGAATAAGGTGTATTTCTTCATGTGATATAAGTTTGAATAAATGCAAAGCTACTTGTTTGGTCGGTAAAAGTGAAATTACCGCTTAATTATTTGTACTGAAGCCCAGCTTCTGTAATCCTTCCCGGATTTCGGGGCAACTCATAAAGAGCTTCCACAACAGTCCGGTGCGATAGTTCTCAATCATCGGAGCGATGGTGCACTGGTCGATGGCAAGATAACGGGGCGTCGTCCAGCCGGCACTTTCGGAGAAAGCATCATAAAAACCGTATTTGCCCCAAATCCAATCTCCTTTGGCATAGAAATATTTCAAGGCGCGCATAGATTCTTCCGGTGTGTAGGGGAAACTGGAAAGGGCGGCGGTCGGTGTGATGACACCCAGGTCGTTATTGCCCGGACAATGGGCGGCATAGCCTTTGGTAGAATAGCTGGCAGTCAGCCCCCAGCAATTTTCGCCATAGCCCTTGAATTGCTTGGGATTCTCCACGCAATAGCGGTAGTTGGCGAGGGCATGGTTGCGCACTACGTTCCAATAGTCGGCATAGCGGTCGCTCAAGTGGCGAGGATCCAGGCCGATGAACGAATAATGAGCCCAGAATAAAGGACCGCCCAAGGCTTCCGCGCCGTTGTGTTTCAGTTCCAGCGGCAGACCGTAAGGAGCGGACTCGGTGTGGATGTCACCACCGCGTGCCCAGCCGTTGTGGTAGGCCGAAGCGGGAACCGGGTAGGTAGGGGAGGAGGCTGCCAATATGTACACAATCAAAGTTTCATTGTAACCTTCCAGAGGAAAATTCATTTCCCAGTTGTAGTTGGGCGACCAATGCCAATAGATGACGTCCCGGCCGTTTTGATACCAACTGAATTCCATCTCTTTCCACAACCGGTCGATTTTCTCGGCCAGTGCTTTTTCCTGTTCGTTTCCATTCCGGAAATATTGTCTTACACAAAGCAAGCCCTGCATGAGGAAGCAGCTCTCTACCAAGTCTCCGCCGTTGTCCTTCATTCCGAATGGTTTCACTTTGCCCGTAGGACCGTAGAGCCAATGGGGCCATACGCCGTGGAAGCGGTCGGCACGTTGCAGGTAATCGACAATCTTCGTCAGTCGCTGCATACCTTCTTCTCTGGGGATGAAGCCGCGCTCGATGCCCACCAGTAATCCGGCGATGCCGAAACCGCTGCCGCCGGTGGTGACTACGCTCCGGTCTTTTTCGGGATAGTCACCGTCCAGATGAATACGTTCGGGAGCCAGTCCGGAAGTGGGTTCCGCACCTTCCCACATGTAGTTCAGATGTATTTTCTGGATGTAGTCCAGCAGTTCGTCATCCGAAGCAAACGACTCGGGACGCACTTCTTCCGTATCGGGTTTTTCTTCTTTTCCGCTGTCTTTTCCTTCTGTTTTCAAGTCCGAGGAGCACGAAGCGCAGCTTGCCAGGGATGAAAGCAAGAAGATGACGAGCCCGTATTTGAATGTAAATTTTCTCATGTTTGTATTTTAATTCGATTCCATTAATTGGGTAATTTGATACTATCCTTTAATTAATCATTTACTATTTCTTTATGCTTTCTGCCAAGGGAGACCGTCCGTTTTCGTTCAATGCCTCGATGGTGAAATAGTAATCCGTGCCTGCATCCAGTCCCCGGAAATCGTATTCCGTCTGTCCTAATACCGTGATGGCATTGTACATCTTGTCCGGAGCAGTTCCGTAATAGATGTTATAGCCATACGTATCCGCATTGGCTTTCCAGGAGAGGAGGGCGTTGCGGCGGTCTTTCCGGTCACGCTTCACCGTCAGTCCTTTTACGGCCTGCGGAACACTTCCGCTTCCATTTCCGAAAACACGGAATCCCGACAATGCCACTTTTCCCGTAGGCATGTGTACGTTCTCATATTTCAGATAACGGGTGTGTAGCGGTTCGGAGAGTTCGATGTAGTCATGCGGACAATCCTTGTCGCTGTCGCTCTTGTCTATCACTAGTGTCCAATTCTCACCATCCTCGGAGGCATAGATGCGGTATTGGTGGTAGATGTCCATTGCACGGTTATACTGAATGGCGTCGTGCTCATAGAAGTTCAATTGGATGGCACGGACAGTCTTCATGTCACCTAAATCAATCTTTGCCCATTCGCCCGGGGCTCCGGACTGTGCAGCCCAATAGGTACGCATACTTTCATCCGTCAGGTTGGAAGCCCCATAAATGCTGTCTGTCGATGAAACTTCCACCGGTTTTCCGTAGGATAACAGCATCCAACCGGTGAAGCGGTCGGCAGGGTTCTTTATATCCAAAGGCTCCGCCCAGTTGGGGTAATCGCCGAAAGCGGTGGATGAGTACATGACACCGTCCCGGTCGAATGCCGCCGGATAGAGTCCGATGCGACGCTCAAACTTATACTTCAGCGAAAGCATACACGTGGCCACGTGCCAGTAATTGCCTTTCACATCGCGGAACGTTCCGCCGTGACCTGCACCCTGCACATATCCACCTGGCTTGTAGCACATCGGGTTATGTTTCTGATAGACGAAGGGCCCCAGTGGAGAATCGGATACGTATACCCCGTCGGCATATACCTTGAACTCGGTTCCCGGTGCGCCGTACTGGAAATAGTATTTGCCTTCGTGCTTGGTCATGTAAGCTCCTTCCGTAAAGGGGCGGAGGGTTACTTCGTCGTCGTTGTTCATTCCGAAGCGCTCCCAACCGTGTTCTTCGGGACGGAGCATGACGACATCGTGAATCTTGCTGATGGGGAAGAAGTCGTTCCGGTCCAGTTCCACCGCTTTCAGCGGATATTCGTTGCTGGAGCCGTAGTACAGATACAGCCGGCCGTCATCATCCAGAAACAGGCATGGGTCCCATGACGGAAGCACATTCTTTTCGATGGCGCGCTTGAAACGTCCCGACTTGGGATGCGTGCTATACCATACTGCCAGACCTTCGTAGGTAGAGCCGGTATAGAATAAGGTGTCTCCGCTTACGTAAGCCGCCGGCGCGCACTGGTCGTCATCCGTGGGTTTGCGCTGGAAACTGGCGGGGATAAAGTCCCAGTCCACCAGGTTCTTGGAATAATGGAATCCGCCCTGGTTGGTGGAGAAAAGGAAGTATTCTCCTTTGTATTCCACTGCCATCGGGTCGGCAGAAGAGCGGAACGAGCCGTTGGAACGTACATTGTTATTATATGGCTCGAAGTTATAGCTGATGTTCATCGGATTGCAGAAGGTACGCGACACCGGTGCCTGTGGGTCATACCAACGGGTGGCCTGCGCCGGGCGGCGTACTGCGGTAGCCTTGTGTATTTCGTCTTCCATTATCACATCGATATGGTTTTCGTCCAATTCCAGCATTCTGTTGATAATCCTCTTGCCGGGATAGTAGACATAGAGGTGCACGTCGTTCTTTGCCCCACGGATGGCAAAACTGCCGTCCGTAGCGGTAGTGCAGTGCATGGGACTGGCGAAGAACATCACCGTCGCTCCTTCCAGAGGTTGACGGTTGCTGTACAGCACACGGCCCTCCACGATGCGGTCTTCGGTCACGGTGATGTAGTAGTCGCTGACTTGGCCTTTCACTACTTTGATGGAGTCGTCCGGAGTGGCCTTTGCCGCAAGGGCGGCAAAGGCGATTCCACAACTGATTAGGAGTCTTTTTATCATGATGAGATAGGTTTATTCGATGGTTGTTTCGTCAATAGGTTCCAATTTCAAGTCCGGCAGGTCATCCAATTGGTTGGCAGGTATAGGCCAGTAGGTTTTCTCCTTTGTCCATCCTTTCGGACCGAGCACGGTGGCAGCCTCTCCTGTGCGAACCAAGTCTACATAGCGGCTACCCCATTCGCAGCAAAGTTCCATGCGACGTTCGTCCATTACGTCCTTCAAGGTAACACCGGTCTTGCGGCTCATGCCTGCACGTTCGCGTACTTCGTTATAGCCTGCATCTCCGTCTTTTCCTTGCTGGATCTTGGCTTCAGAGTTCATCAGCAACACTTCGGCATAACGTATGATGCGCACGTTGTTGTTGGCTCCGTAGTCTGTGCGTGGAAGTGTCATCTGATTGTAAGGAAGATAGGCCTTGCCATTCCAGCAGTTGGTCATGGTGCCCGAAGTGGGGCCTACCTGCCAGCCCTCCCTTGTTTTGCTGAGCGCTTTCAGGAAAGAAGTTTCTGCGCGTACACCTTCTCCGCGTGCTTCGGCCCATGCCACGAATTCAGGCTCGTAGCCGATGAAGTTCCAACCGCCTATGGATTTTGCACCCTCCGCTTTTTGGTAGTTGATGTCACCTTTTTCGTCTACTATCGCATCATATTTCTCCGCTAAAGCCGGTCCTTGGAAGTTGAACCATTGGTCTACACCCAAGTAGTCGCCCGAGCCGTTGCCGTAGTCTGTTACTTGGCATTCGAACAGGGATTCGTCACATAGCTTTCCGGGAATCTTGAACAATTGGTAGTAATTGTCGTAGAGCTCGAATCCGCCGTTCTTGATGATGTCATCCGTCAGTTCTTCTACTTTGGCATAGTCTTTTTTCAATAGGTATACACGGGCAGCTAATGCCTCGGCTGTAAAAGCGGTGACGGCACCGATGTGCTCCATTTGGTTAGGACGCATCCGCGGTAACTTGGACGCTGCATACTCCAGGTCTTTCAACATGTAATTATATACGGCATCTACCGTGGAGCGTCGGAAATTAGTCTGCAAGTTGTCGCTGTAGATTACGGTAGGACCGAAGTTGGTTACCAGATTGTAATAGGCCCATGCACGGATGGTGCGTACTTCTCCGCAATAAGATTCGTAAGTCTTATAGTCGTCGCTGTTTTCGGTAAAGTATTCGGCATAACCGTCCAGTGTCAGCAAGGCAGCATTGGAGATGCGGATAATATCGTAGAAATTCTTCCATACTTGGTCCAGTCCCCAGTAGGAATTGGTGTAGTTGAAGTAGCGTCCTATCTGTTCCGCGTCTGCTTGGTCGTTGGTGCGCCCTGACCATACATCACCGTCTCGTGTGAATATGAGTAATGCGTTACACCAGTGCATACCTTCCGTGCGTACTTTGGAATAGACTCCTACCACGGCTTGGTACATGTTGTTCTTGTTTGTAAAGTCCACGCTCTGTTCGGGCACCTTATTTTCCGGATCAATCTCGATGAAGTCGGTACAAGCGGTAGTGCCGCCCAGTACCATCATAGCCGGAAGCATATATGCGAATGTTTTCTTTAAGAATTTCATTGTTCTATGTTTTTTATGGTTTAGAAATCGATTTGTACTCCGAAGGTGTAAGTCGAGGTCAAGGGATATACCTCCGTATCCCAGCCTTCCGCATCCGATACTTCAGGCGTGAAACTGTTAGCCTTGAAAGTGGTGAACGGACGGTCGGCTGTCAGCGACAGACGCAATCCGGGCATGGTATAGCTGCCTATCTTGATGTTTTTGAAGGAGTACCCCAAGGTAATATTCTGGATGCGGAAATAATTGGAACTTTCCACAAAGTAAGACGCATTCCGGCTGTCGGATACATTCCATACTTTTATCAAGGCTTTGGCGGATGGATGTTCGTTGGTAGAGCCGGGGCCGGTCCAGCGGTTCTCGTATTGTGCCTTGTCGAAGTTATAGTCCGAAGCGGCATAGCGCAAGGCGCGCTTGCGGTTCCACAACTCGCCGCCTGCCTGTCCGTAGGTGGAGAGGCTGAAATCGAAATTCTTATAAGAGAATCCGGCATTGAAACCGTAGGTGAAGTTCGGTACATAAGAACCGAGAATCTGCTTGTCGTTTCCGTCTATCACATGGTCACCGTTTACGTCTTCGTAGATGAAGTCACCGGGTTCCAAACCGTTTGCTACGGCGATGGGGTCGGCGGCACATTGTTCAGGTGTCTGATAAATGCCGATAACCTTGAAGCCATAGAATGAATTCATCGTCTCGCCCACCATGTTCACGGTTTTACCGCCTTTGATGATATTCATGTTTCCTTTCAGGCTTTTCACTTCGTTGTGCAGATAAGAGAGGTTGACGCCAATGTTGTAGTTGAAGTCCTTGCCTATCTTGTCGTTCCAGTTCAAAGAAAGGTCGACGCCGGTGTTCAGAATCTGTCCGTTGTTGCCTGCGAGTAGGTCACCGGACATGGGGAGCTTGGGAGAAATCACGGCATTGTCCGTCAGTCGGTAATACCAGTCGATGTCGGCGTTCAGACGGTTTTTCAGCGTGGCGAAGTTGATACCCACATTGGTTTCGTTCACAACCTCCCAACCCAGCCAACTGAAATTGGTCGTATTGATAAAACCATCGATGGCTGTATTGGGGCCGAATACGGATTGAACGTTCTGTATGCTTGCGAAGCCTGCACTGGCAGCAATCTTATCGTTACCCAGCTTACCCCAACTGGCACGCAATTTCATGTAGTCGAATATGTTTTGGTTCTTCATGAAAGGTTCTTGAGAAATAACCCATGCGGCACCGATGGAGGGGAAGTAGCCCCACTTATCGTTATATTTGGAAGAACCGTCGGCACGGAAGGTAAACATTAACATATACTTGTCGTTGTAGTTATAGTTCAGGCGGGTAAAATAGGAAAGGCCGCGATATTTCCAACCGTCGTCTTTTACAGTAGCACCTTCCTTGTTGCCTAAAGCAATGTATTTCCATACGTCTTCACCCTCGGGTACGTTGGTGGCGCTTCCTTCAAGCAGACGATACTGCTCCTGGCGCATGGATACACCCAGCATCCCGGTGAAAGAATGCTTGTCCCAACGGTCGGTGTAGGTTGCTACATTGTCCCATACCCACTTGTAGTAATTAGAATTTCTCTTAGTGAGCAGCGTCGTTTCATTTTTCTGGTTAGTACTTACATAATAAGTCGGATTGAATTCTGAACCCCGAATCTGTGAGTAGTCATAGCTATAACTGGTTCGGATGTTCAGTTTTTCGGGTAAGAGGTTTAATTGTGCATAGAAGTTGCTCAACACCTGATAGGTTTCGTTTCTATTGTCATAGTAGTTGGCTGTAGCAACGGGATTATTGAAGTTATTACCTAATCCTACTTGTTCGGGAGCTGCATACTTCACAGGAAAAACCTGGTCGTCACGGCGGTCATCATAGACCGGGATAATGGACGGGGTGTTGAAGGCCTGTTGCCATGCCGCATTCTTGGGTAATTGCTGCTGTGAATTGCTGAATACGCCGTTGAAGCCTATTTTCAACCACTTGCGGGCTTCGTAATCGAGCGCTGCACGGAAGTTCAGACGGCGATAGTTGTTTTCCACATCCATAATACCGTCTTGTGCGAGGTAGCTTACGCCGGCAGAGTAAGTGGCTTTCTCGGTTCCACCGGAAATGTTCAGACTGTGGTTGGTCATCATTGCCGTCCGTAGCAGTTCATCATACCAGTCGGTATCGGCATTGAATTGCAAGTCATTCATGTTGCCTCCGAATTCGGCTATCGATTTCTCGAAATACTGGCGGTATGTCTTTGCATCCGCTTCCATCAGCATGGTAGCATATTCATGTGAATTACACATCTCCAGCAAGTTGGTCGCTTTCTGAATACCCACATATCCGTTATAAGTGATTTTTGCATCCTGGTTACGAGTACCTTTCTTGGTGGTGATAATCACGACACCGTTGGCAGCGCGCACACCATAGATGGCGGATGCCGAAGCGTCTTTCAAGATAGTCATGTCCTGGATATCGGAGTTGTTCAGGAAGTTGATGTTGTCATAGAACATTCCGTCTACCACATAGAGCGGAGAGGTGTCTCCGAAAGAACCCATACCGCGGATGGTTACCTTAGGACCGTCGCCGGGAGTTCCCGAATTGATGATGTTTACCCCCGGCACCTTGCCTTGCAGGGCAGCCATGGGTGAGGAGGTGGGGACATTCACGAATTCTTTCTCCTTCACCACATCGATAGGTGCTGTCAGGTCTTTCGCTTTGGCCGAGCCATAGCCGATGACAACAACTTCTTCCAATAACTGGGTATCGTCTTTTAAAGTTACATTGATAACGGACTGACCGGTCAGTTTAATATCCTGCGGTATCATTCCCAAGTAATTAAAGGTGAGAGTCGCTCCTTCCGGAACATTGTTCAGTACATACTTGCCGTCCAGGTCGGTGGCGGCTCCGAGCGTAGAGCCTTTTACTATAACCGTGGCTCCGATGATAGGTTCGTTGTTTTGGTCAACAACAGTACCTTTTACTGTCTTTGTCCCTTGTGCCAGAACTGTGAGTGGCAGAGAGAACAAGAGCGTGAACAAAAGAAATAAAGTTTGCCTTCTCATAAACTAAATTTAAGTGTTAATAAATCTTTCGCAAAGGAAATCATAAATAGAGTGAAGGCAAAAAAAAGGTCTACCACTATAATACGTTATAGGTGGGAAAGGGTACCGTTTTACTACGTTTTTGTAGATTACATCTCTATAAACCAGCGCGTTATGATGCATCCTTTTCCGCTAACTATTTCAGGTCAATCAGGAAATCCACCAGCCCCGTTCCATCGGGAATATCCAGTTTCTTGCGCAAACGGTAGCGTGCGGCTTCCACTCCGCGGATGGTTAGATTGGTCATTTGCGCAATATCTTTGGTCGACAGGTTCAGACGTAGCAAGGCGCAAAAGCGTAAATCGGTTGCGGTAAGTTGGGGATAGCGTTCACGCAGATTGCGGAAGAATTTCTCGTGTATCAGGTCGAAGTTGTTTTGGAATACGTCCCAAAACTCCTGGGTTTCGATATTCTCATTGATAAGTTTCAGTAGGGTTTCGAGGTTTTTCCGCCCATATTGCCCTTTTACAAGAAACTCCTGTACGGCAGCCTGTAACTTTTCCAACACCTCGTTCTTGGCAAATATACCCAATGCCATGCTGGCAAGGTCCTTGCTTTTTGCCGACAATTCTGCTTCCAGCAATTGCTGTTGTTGAATGGCTATCAGCCGTTCCTGTTCGTGCATCTTAATGTTCTGGCGCACCTGCTCGGCTTCATATTCCTTGCGCTTTGTTTCCATGGCGCGGTTGGCACGCCATTTCGAGAAGAAATAGACCAGGGCGATGAAGATAAGGATATAGAGCGCAAAGGCATAGTAGGATAGATAAAAAGGACGGGCGATAGTGAAGTAATATTCCAGTTCGCCGATTTTCTCTCCCAAATCACTGTAAGCTTCCGCCCTGAATTTATATTCACCATAGTCCAAACTGCCATAGCGCACTTCCGGTTCTTTGAGGTCGGAGGTCAAAGTCATTCCCTGTCCTTGCAGAATATAACGGAAATGGACAGACATCTTATTAAAATGCGGCAGGCTCACGCGGATAAGCATGTCGCGGTAGTTACTTTTAAGTTCTGCTTTATCCGATAGGGGTAAAATCATCTCTTTCTTATCCGGGGAGGAACAAATGACCGAATGCAGCGACAAAGCGGGCTTCCGGGCTGTGGTGAGATCTTCCTTATGCTTGCTGTAGCGGGCTATTCCATTATTCAGGTTGAAGTAAATATCTTCTTTATCCACATACACCGTATTGTAATTTTCTATACAGGGAGAGTCGAAGATGTCAGTCCGGATGCGCTGCTTCACTTTATATTCTCCTTCTTTATATTCCACCTGGGCATATTCATTTAAGCCGGATAACCAGAAAAGGTCGTTTGTGACCGGTACTACGGAATGCACATTCTTTATATAAGGCAGGATGGCATTCAACTGTTGGAATGGAATAATTTGTTGGCTGATATCGTCATACGTATAGAAGCCGTTCGACCCCGAAAAGACGATGCGTCCCCGTAATTTCATCACTTGGATGGGGCCGGTGATGTATTCCGGACCTAAATGTGATATATGCTTCACGCTTTTTATCGCCGACAGGTTGTCGTTCAGCACTATCTTGTACACTCCCTGATACATGTGCGAAGCCCAAATCGTACCGCTTTGGTCTACTTCCAGATGCATTATCGGTGCAATGAAACCTTCGATGATGTGCGAGAAGGTCCATTGTCCGTTCCTCTTTTTGTAGATACGCAGACTGGCATAAGAGGATTCCAGCAAAATCTCCTCGCCATAGAGCGTACATTTTATCAGGCAGGTGCTGCTGTTGGTGTTGCCTATGACGGAGACAGTTCCCTTTTCCCCTATCAAGAGGGTGTGGGCATTGTTTCCGGCAAACAATTGCCCGTCGATATCTTTCACATACCAGTTCTGTCCTTCGGTATGGGGAAGCAGGCGCAGATTGCCGGATAGTTGGTTGTATTCGTATAAACCCTGATTGGTTGCCAGGTAGAAGCAATCTGCCTTATGGGCTATGTCATACACCATTCCCAGTTTGATATCATGATTAGCCGGAGTCAGCAGCATCTCCGGCGAATTATAATGGATATAGGCTATGCCGTCGTCCAATGCCGCCCATACGTTGTTATCTTTGTCGCAGAATAGACCTAAAACGGTATTGTTGTCCAGCCGGTTATCCAGGTTGAAGTGCCACAGGCAACGGCCTTTACGGTCGATGGCATATATACCGTTCAGTACGGTGCCTATCATCAGGGTGGAATCGCGGGTCATCACGGCACGGTTCACCCGTTGCTTCTTCAGTTCAGTGTCTATCTCCGTTTTCCACGGTGTCACGTTGCCGTCATAACGGAATAGTCCGTTGTTTTCCGTAACCAGCAGGAAACTGTTGCCGGTGTCCGGTAGCAATGCCACTACATTGTCGTCGTTTACTTTATGGCGAGAGAATAGCCGGTGGAAGTTCTTCCCGTCGAATTCATAAAAATCCTCATCAATCATTTGCGTATAAACGCGTCCGTTCTGAGTGTAGAAATAGAGGGGTTGCTGATGCCTGTTGCGAAAGGCGCGTACCGTCTTCCCGTCATAAGAAAACCAGGCGCTGAAGGATTGGAAATAAATATGTCCGTTGAGTTCTACAATGTTCCATATTTCATTGTTCTCCATAGGGAAATTCTTCAGGAACTTACTGAGTGAATGATATTGCAGCCGTCCATTGTCCAAGTATTTAAAATACCCGAATTCTTCGAAAGCGCCCACGTAGATACGGTCTCCCTTTACATATACCGAACGCACGATATTATTCCCGGGTACCTTATAGAGTGTCCAGCGATAACCGTCGTATACCAGCAACCCCTTGCTATTGCCAAAATACATTTCTCCATTTTCGCCTTGTGCACAAGCCCAGTTCTGATAACCGGCCTCATAATCTTTTGCCAGATAATTAGTGACGGCGGGCATGAAGTTGGAAGCTCCGGCTGGAAGAAAGAGTAGCGATAGTACGAAACATAGCAGCAGGCGTTTGCATAGCGCAGGGATTATCGTATTCTGTTTCATTTCTTCGGATGAATTGAAGTGTTTTTGAGAAAACAAATATACGATAAGTATTCTAAATATTGCATTTGCCGGACGAAAAAGCTGCTATATTCGGACTGCGCTCTATATTCTTCGGGATATCCTTGTGAGACTATATCTAATAAGAAACCCACTAAAATTGTCGTTTTAGTGGGTTTCTTGTTTATAAAAGAATGATATTATGTGCGGGTGATAGGACTCGAACCTACACGCCTCACGGCACCAGATCCTAAGTCTGGCGCGGCTGCCAATTACGCCACACCCGCGGGGTAATCTCCGTTAAGCGGTGCAAAGATAAGAAGTTTTCCCATTATAACAAGCAATTGAGCGAAGAAAGTTGTCTATTGCTGGCCTGAGGCTATTTCACGCTGAGGAATGCCCTTGCCGTTTCGATGATGGTATCCTTGGGAGGAGACGCTGCCTCGTCTTCCGGAAGAATGTCCACCTTGATGTCCGGGTCGATGCCCCATTCTATCTGCTCCATGTTCAGGCCATAGTGCGGACTGGCGGAAAAGCGGACTGTCCATCCGTTGGGCAGTTCGGAAGTGAACGGCATCCCCGAACCGCCACCTGTTTTGTCCCCCATTATCGTGACGTTGGGCAGGCAACGCATCTGGTTCACAAAGTCATTGGTGGCGCTGTACGAACGGCGGTTGGTCAGTACCACCACTTTCTTTTGCCAGCGCACGCCCTCGTTGGGTTCCAGATAGATGGGGTAGGGCTCGGAGAAGTCATTGTGCCCCTTTCCGGTTTTGTGGCTGATATAGCCGGTCAGCACTTTCTCGTTGGTGAAACGGGCGGCTATGCGGGTGGAGTTCGTCACGTTGCCGCCCCCGTTGTTGCGCACGTCGATGATAAGCCCGTTGCACACGGCGAGATAGGAAAGAACCTCGTCCAGATTACCGTTTCCGATGCCTGCCGAGAAACTTTCATAGCGGATATAACCGATGTTATCCTCCAATATCTTGTACTTCATTCCGGCGGCGGTGCGGTAATCCGTACTGGCTTTGCCTAAATAATAATCCTCTACGATATCCTCGCGGAAATTGCGCGGATAGTCCTGATACCATGCATCATAATAAGATACATTATGGGAAGAAGTCAGATTGACGTGCCCGTCCTGCAATTCGTTCAGCATCTTGCCCAACACTTCGAACAGGCCCTCGCTGGACATGTTGTTGGTGATGAGTTTGCTATATTGGGTATGTATGGCATCCCAGTCTATCTGTTTGTATTCCAAGAAGCAGTAATGCTCGTCTATAATCTTCCATAAGGTCTCGAAGTTACCTTCCGGCGTATTGGTTACGTCGTCTTCACGGATGCAGCCGGCGGGCAACAGCAGCAATGCAAGCAGTATAAGGCACCGGCTTCCGACTGATATGTTCCTTCTGTTAGTTATCATTTCTCATTTCCTTTTTTTATTCGGCAGCAGATACAAGTCTTTCACGAATCCCACCATAAATACATGCGAATAGGTATGCGTCTTTATACCGTTGACGTCGGACTGCTGAGCATCCCAGATATAGGCGAGGCGCATCTTGGCACGTCCTACCGGGAAATCGGCCGTCAACACCTGCCTCAGTGAAGGCTGGTTGTGCAGTGAGGTGAATTTCACCACCCCGCTGCTGTTTCCCAATGAAAAGATTTCATAATAAGACTGTCCGTAGTGCGGCGAAAACATCACCCCCATCAGCGGCAGATTGACCTGGTAGCGCAGAGTCAGCGGATAATTCTTTATCCGTAAGTCCCATATCGCCATGCCCGACGCGTCTAAGTTGATGTAGGCCCTTGCCGATGCCGGATTGTTGGTATTGCGCAGGTTGTAGACAAAGCCGCCGTTCAGGTCCGCCAGTCCGCCCGCCAGCAACTTGAAGTTGCCGGTAATAGGGAAGTGATAGTGCAATCCGTAGTTCCAGTTGGCAAGCGCCGAAAACGTATTGTTGTTATCCACTTTATTGTGGGTGTAACCCAAGTCCGCTTGAAAGAAGTTCTGTAACGACAGCCTGCCGTCCGCCCACTTCGTCATGCGCATACTCTCTCGCGAGAAACGGAAGTCGATGCCGGTATACTCCTGCGGAGAGAGGTAGGTGTCGAACACGTTCGTAAAACCTACGCCGTACATCGTGGCGCGGGTGACGAGGCGACTCTTCTCCAGCCCCTCGGCTTCTGCCGGAAGCTGTGCCTGCGCTGTACCGGCTGCCAATAGCAGGCAACCGGCCAGTATGTTTCCTAATTTATGTAGTCTCATCTTCGCTGTCGTCATTATCGGTAGAGAACAACTTCATTTGTCCCGTCAGTTCGTCCAGTATGTCCCCCTCGCTTTTGCCGTGGTCGGGGTCCAGTATTTCGGCTTCTTCTTCCCCTTCTTCTTCGGCAGCCTGCATGGTCTCGGGCTGACGGGTCGGCTCCAGTTCATTGATGGTGTCGAGGGTAAAGGTGGTCAGTCGCTTACCTTTCGCCTTGAAGCCCTTCACGGCAATAAACTCGTCCGCTTCGATAATCAGCGGGTCACGGAAACTGTCATGTCCGCCGAATACCACTTCCAAGCGCGGATAATACTCGTCCGTCAGCAGGATGAGGCGGTTGTTCTTGTTCTCGCCCAGATAGTTCTGTTTACGGGCGGATGCTTCGAAGCAGAAACGCTTGATGTAAGGATAGTTCTGCTGGTCGGCATCGTAGAGCACGGCTGTCCATACCTTCTGCGGGTCGTATTTCTCCAATACCCGGATACTGTCTTCGTAGTGGTTGTTGAGGTCGAAGTTCGTGGTGTAGAAATCTCCGTCGTTCAGCACTACGAGGATGCTGTCGCCGCTGTGATACTCGCCCAGATATTCTCCGCGTCCGTCGTAGTTGAGGCGGAGCACGTCGCGGTCGAACCAGACTTTACGTCCGCCCAGTGTGGAGCCGCCGCGCTGTTTCAGAGCAATCTTATGTACCGGATTACGTGTCAGTATGTTACCCATTGCCTGACGCCCCTTGATGTTGATTTGGCTGAAATCTTCTTCAAAGATGATACGGCGGATGCGCGGGTTGGGTTTCAGCGTGACTTTGATAATCTCCGCCTCGCCGTTGGGGTTGGCGCTGAAGTATACGATGCGCGAATCCGGCTTGCCTTGTGTCACGTCATATTCACGGTCGCGCACGATGGAGGTCACGGCAAACCGTTTGATGTAATGCGTGCCGTCTTTCCCGTCGCGATAGACCACATTATAAATGGTACGCTTGTCGTTCTTCTTGAAGACTTGCGCGTAGAGTATGTTCTTGCCGACAAACTTCTTGTCCGCCACCGGCGTGATGATGTATCGGCCGTCGCGGAAGAAGATGATGACGTCGTCCAGGTCCGAACAGTTGGCCAGGAACTCGTCCTTTTTTAGCCCGGTGCCGATAAACCCTTCTTCCCGGTTGATGTAAAGCTTCTCGTTGGCTTCTACCACTTTGGACGAATCGATGGTGTCGAAATTGCGCAGTTCCGTGCGGCGCGGGAAGTTCTTGCCGTATTTCTCTTTCAGCATCCTGAACCAGTCTACCGTATATTCCACGATATTGGCCAGGTGACGGTCCACTTCTTCCACGTCGGCCCTCATGCGGGCAATCAGTTCTTCCGCTTTGTCCGAATTGAACTTCAGGATGCGCGCCATCTTGATTTCCATCAGTCGGAGGATATCCTCTTTGGTCACCTCACGGATGAAAGTCGGATAGTATGGCGTAAGCCGCTCGTCGATGTGTTCGCACGCAGCGTCCATCGATTTCGCCTGCTCGAATTCCTTGTCCTTGTAGATGCGCTCCTCGATGAAGATTTTTTCGAGGGAAGCGAAGTGCAGGCTTTCCAGTATCTCGCTCTTGCGGATTTCCAGTTCTTGTTGCAGCAACGACAGGGTGTTGTCCACCGATTTCCGCAGCACATCGCTGACCGTAAGGAAGTGGGGCTTCCGTTCGTCGATGACGCAGCAGTTGGGCGAGATGCTCACTTCGCAGTCCGTGAAGGCGTAGAGTGCGTCGATGGTCTTGTCCGACGAAACGCCGGGGGCGAGATGCACCAGGATTTCCACCGTACCCGAAGTCAGGTCTTCCACCTTCTTTATCTTTATCTTCCCTTTTTCACTCGCCTTTACGATAGAGTCGCAGACGCTTGTAACCGTTTTTCCGTAAGGAATCTCCTTGATGGCGAGTGTCTTGTTGTCCACCTTTTCTATCTTCGAGCGCACGCGTACCGAGCCGCCCCGTTCGCCGTCATTGTATTTGGCAACGTCGATGCTGCCGCCCGTCTGGAAATCGGGGTAGAGCTGAAACGCTTCATTGTGCAGGTATTTCACGGCGGCGTCGCACAACTCGTTGAAGTTATGGGGCAATATCTTGGAAGACAAACCTACGGCGATACCCTCTACCCCCTGTGCCAGGAGCAAAGGAAACTTCACCGGCAGGGTCACCGGTTCCCGGTTTCGTCCGTCGTACGAGAGTTGCCATTCCGTAGTCTTGGGATTGAACACGACGTCGAGCGCGAACTTTGTCAGCCTCGCTTCGATGTATCGGGCGGCGGCGGCATCGTCTCCGGTCAGGATATTTCCCCAGTTACCCTGGCAGTCGATAAGCAGGTCTTTCTGTCCGAGCTGTACCAGTGCGTCTTTGATGGAAGCGTCGCCGTGCGGGTGGAACTTCATGGCTTCTCCCACCACGTTCGCCACCTTGTTGTATCGTCCGTCCTCCATGCGTCGCATGGTGTGCAGGATGCGTCTTTGCACGGGTTTCAGTCCGTCCATGATATGGGGCACGGCACGTTCCAGGATTACGTACGAGGCATAATCCAGAAACCAGTTCTGATACATTCCGCTCAGTTGGTGCTTTACATTTGCGTCGCTTGTGTCCGCAGGTTTATAGTCCGAATGTCCTTCGCCCCCTTCCGGGAGCTGCTTGTCCAAATCGTCTTTGGGTGCTTCAAACTCTTCGCTCATATTTATTCGGGAATTGTCTATTCTATGAAAGTTTTTTCTGTTGCAGGCAAAAATACGAAAATTATCGGGAAAAACCTGCAAAGAAGTCTGATATTACACAATGTTTTCACTGATTTTTGTATCATTCTAATAGTTTTTTTCAAATGGAGCGGATGGATATCGGGGCGGAGTTTGGTCTGAAATGCTTTTGAGAGAGAGGAGGAAACTATGGGATGTGTATTTCCCAGAGCTCCAGTTGCTTCACTTTCAAGCTTTGTCTGCGCTCTTTAATGGCGATTCCTATTTCCTTTGTATTCACAATGCAGTGTGATTTTCAGGCAAAAATAGGCTTTTAAAATGGGAAAAGCAATATAAATCACAATTTATTGTGATTTTTGGGTAAAGTTGAGTCTCTAAGGAAAGGAAAGCTGGGAAAATCACATTCGGTTGTGATTTTGACGAAAGGGAAGTTGCATACGTAGCTGAGGTTTCTTTTAAGTACGCATCTCTAATTTCTTTTTTCATTAGGGGGCTTCACCGTTTCACCTGCCCTTCCGTATCGCCCTGTGGATGGGGGATAGCGGGTGAAGACCCACCGGAAAAAGAGGGGCTTTCAGGTTTCACCCGGTTTGTTTTGACCGTCTTATATGGGGTGTGACAGGCACAAGTGTCCAGCCTGACAGGGGCTTGTGTTTGGGACGACAGATACAGGTGTCTGAGGAGACGGAGGCTTGTGTCTGTGAGAAGAAGTATTATGCTTATGCGATATATCAATTAATAACGTGGTGTTTTCTTATAAGACAGATACTATAAGCTTGTGATAAATTCCTGCTCATGCAAAATGCTTTGGGTATTTGAGTAAATATCCTGTGAATGCTGATTATTATGAATATAATTATTATATTTGCAATAATCTAAATAATGATAATTATGGAGAAGTTACAGTCTAATCCTTTTGTTGTGGGTACTTATGCAGGCAGTCATTACTTTTGCGACCGTGAAAAAGAAACGGCGGAACTGGTGCAAGACTTGAATAATGGCAGGAATGTGGTGCTGATTTCGCAAAGGCGTATGGGAAAAACCGGATTGATTATGCATACTTATCAGCAGAAAGCTATCAAGAACAATTATTATATCTTCTTTATAGATATTTTTGCCACGTCTTCTATCCGCGAGTTTGTATTTGCTTTTGGAAACGCTATCCTTGAGCAACTGAAACCGCGTGGCAGGAAATTTCTGGACCGCTTCTTGCGTACCATCGTATCCATACGTCCGGCAGTGAAAGTCGATGCATTGACGGGAGAACCTTCTTTGGAGATAGGTTTGGGGAATGTGTCGTCTGTGGAGGCTACCCTCGATGAGATATTCGAATATCTGAATTCGGCCGATAAACCTTGTATCGTGGCTTTTGATGAATTCCAGCAGATACGCAATTATTCGGAGAAGAATATGGAGGCGCTGCTCCGTACCAAGATACAACATTGCCCCAATGCACGCTTTATTTTTGCAGGTAGCGAAGCCGGTATGCTGGCGGATATGTTTAATGGTTCCAACAGTCCTTTCTATCAGAGCTCCTTTGCGCTGCATCTGGAAAGTATTCCTTTGCAGAAATACACGGAGTTTGTCGGGATGCATTTCCGTGAGAATGAAAAAGATGTGGAGGATGCTTTGGTGGAAAAGGTCTATACCGGCTTTGAAGGCATTACCCTTTATTTGCAGATGATGATGAATGAAATCTATCTCTTGACAAGGAAAGGCGGTACCGCGACGGCGGATTATTTCGACGTTGCGCTGTCTTCGCTTATCAGGAAGCAGGATTTTATTTATCAGTCTGTTTTTGCTGATTTGACCGAGCGCCAACGGGAGATATTACGGGCTATTGTTTCGGAAGAAAAAATCGTAAATGTTACTTCCGGCGACTTTGTGCGAAAATACCATTTAAAGTCCCCCAGTTCCGTGCAGTCCGCTTTGAAGGGATTGGCGGCAAAAGGAATGGTAAGCAAGACATCGGCGGGTTATGTCATCAACGACCGTCTTTTTAAATATTGGTTACAACTATCAGGAAGATAGAAAGGGGCTTTTTAATATTGTACAAAGTGGGGTGGTAGCTGCGGCTGTGGGAGGTTAATATCTTCTAAATTCTTTTCAATGCTTATATAAAATTCTTTATAAATTCGCTTTTCCTGGTTATCTGTTACTTTGCAGATAACGGAAGAAAATTCTGTGCAAACATACGCCTTTTCTCATAAATGAGCAAATAATCCAAGCGTTATTTTACAAAAAAACTAAAAAAACAGAATTTAGTAGTCTTGTTTTGTTAATGTTCTTACAAAGCATGTTTTAATAATTGATTTATACAGCTATATTTTGACCTTATAGAGTGTATAAAACATATTGTAAAACGAAAAAATGAGACTTATTAAAATGAAAAAGATGGTTCTGAAACAAGCTTTGTCGATTATAATCGCAGAGCTTCGTGAAAACGGGAAATGGGGGACAGCGCATATCTATCAGACGACGCTGAATGTATTTACCGCATTCAACGGTGACCGGGAACAGCTGCTCAGCCGGCTGACACCTGTATTGCTGAAGCAGTTTGAAATCCATCTGCGTGAACGGAATTGCAGTTGGAATACGGTATCTACTTATATGAAGTCGTTACGTGCCACCTACAACCGCGGCATAGACCGTGGCTGGGTGAAAGGGGTGCCCCGTTTGTTTGAACATGTATATACAGGTACGCGCGCGGAGAAAAAGCGGGCAATGGAGGTTTCGGATATCAGCCAGATGGTGCGGGATACGGAAGAAAAGATGCTTCATGCGGCAACTGTCACGAATATGCAGAAGGCAGAGTTGCTGTTTGTACTGATGTTCCTGCTGCGTGGGCTTCCGTTTGTTGACTTGGCATACCTGCGCAAGAAAGATTTGCAGGGTAATGTTCTGTCTTACCGTCGTCAGAAGACGGGGCGGACATTGAGAGTTACTTTGTCACCCGAAGTCCTGCGGCTTATCCACTTGGTAGCAAATAAGGACGGAAATTCTCCGTATCTCTTTCCGATTCTGCGCAGCGAGGAGGGTAGCGAGGCTGCGTACAAGGAATACCAGTCGGCTTTGCGAAGCTTCAATTACAGGTTATCTGTATTAAAAAAGAAATTGGGAATAAGTTCCGGCCTTAGCAGTTATTCGGCAAGGCATACCTGGGCAACGCTGGCTTATTATTGCGAAGTTCACCCGGGTATCATCTGCGAAGCTATGGGACATTCTTCAATTAGTGTCACCGAAACCTACTTGAAGCCCTTCCATGACAAGAAAATCGATGAAGCTAATCAGACGGTAATTTCTTTTGTAAGAAATGGGGGGAATGTGAGCGCTCACTCGTAGGTAATTGGCCGTTTTTTGATGCTTCGAGATGTTAGTTCTGCGGGAGATTTTCTGTAGGACGGTGTTTTTGTGTTCTTTTGCCTCCTCTCTATCGTTTCATTAAGTAGCTGATAAACAATATACAAACATTGACACTAACTTTATTTTTTCACTGCTTCCGGCTTTTGCGCATACGATTTCTTCTCTCTGCGGCTTCCCCTCCAGCTTTCACCACGCCGTTTATTCCTTTTTTCATACTTTCTTTTGCTGTTTTAGTGATGGTAAACCTCCTTTCTAATAGGCTTTACGAACCGCTTTTCCGTTATCTGCAAAGTAACGGAAAAAGTGTATATGTTTAACGGGTGTACAATAATAAATGTATATGCATTAAAGATGGAAACTAAATAGAGTTTTTAATAATATATTATTAATTTAATTGAACAATTTTTATGAACAAAAAGTATCTTAATGTGATTCTGTTCAGCGCCCTGATGATGGGAACTGCAGGGACATTTACATCTTGTAAAGACTATGATGATGACATCACAGATCTGAGAGGACGTGTAGATGCCGTTGAAAAAGGACTTGAAGCGCTGAAAACAGACTTTGGCACTCTTGGGTATGTGAAAGATGTGTCATATGCAAATGGGAAATTGACGGTTACGAAGAGTGACGGTACACCGGTTTCGTATGATATCTCGGGCACTACTTATTCTTTGGATGTTGCTCAGAAGGGTAACACTGTAACAATCACTCTGAAAGGTAGTGATGGATCTACTTCTACAAAAGAATTTGAGTTAAGTGATGGTGCGTTTGATCCTTCACTGCTTACCTATGATGCTGCGACAGGTACCGTATCGTATAACGGTAAAGCTACTGGCGTTACACTTACAGCGCCTGCATCAAAGGCTACGGTTGTTAAGTACACAGAAGGTGATGTCGTTCTTGGATGGCAGATTGACGGTACTAAACTGTTAATCAGCGATGCACTGCCTATCACAAGCTTTGAATATATTCCTGAAAAGATTTTGGCCGATTGGGGTGAAAGAGTAATTGTGTTTGAAGAAAACTCTTATGCTCCCAAAACTATAACGGCTGATGCAGTGGTAAAAGTTGCTCCGGCTACAACTCTTTATATGCCGAATGAAGCTATTCCTCAGTATCAGGTAAATCCGTCCAGTGCTACACTTGCTCAGTTGGCTGACGAAGGTAAGCCTGCCATTTTGAGAAAGACAGTGGAAAAAGTTACAAGAGCTGTCGGTACATTCATCGAATGGAAGAAGTCTGAAATCAAAGACGGTGTGATGACCGTTACTTTGGAGGCAGACCCTGCTTTGTTTGAGGATGATACAAACAAACTGGATGAAATAGCTCTTCAGTTTACTGCAAAAGAAGCCGGAAATGAAATTACTACTGAATATGTAGGTGTAATTAACAAAACCGCTGAAATTGATTTGGTTCTGACTGATAAAGAAGTTACTGCTACAGATCCTAAAGATGACAATTGCCATTTCGCTACGACAAAAGCTGATGCTATTGCCCAAGCTGCAAAAATCGACCAATCGAATATGCCGGAGGCAGCGAACCACCATTTGGTTCAGAATGTAGCTTATTCTAAAGCTATTGCCGGTATTGATTTGAACGAACTGGTTCATGCTTGCAACATTAAGGATGCTGCTGGTCATAAGTTCTTCAATTATGCAGGTCATTCTAATCTTGTATTGTCATTCAAGCCTGTATCTTACAAGGTTGTTGAAACTCCGCAGGAACGATACATGAAACTGGAAGGTACTAACCAAGCAACTTTCAAAGCAGTTAACTACGGTGATGTAAACGAAAGCTGTATCGGTAAGGCTCCGATCGTATTGGCTGAATTGCGCGACACTCACAATGGTGGCGCATTAGTTGCTGCTGCTTATATCAAACTGTTGATCGTTGCAGACAATGTAGAAGTGAAGCCGGAAGCTGACATTACTATCGATAATAAGGAAACAATTGGTATTGGATGCAATACTCCGAAACTTACATGGACTACTAATGACGAGTTCATGAGTACGAAGGTATATACATTCAGCGCTAATAATAACCTGACTGCATTGAGTAAGGAACAATTCCATACTATCTATAGCTTTACAAATGCTGCTGTAGGATATACTAACAAGGGTAATTGGACTGTATCTGAAACTATCGACAATACTGATGGTAAGTCTAACCATGAGGTTACATTCGTATTGAATGAACAACCGTTGGCTGTCGGTGAATACTATGCTTATGCTGTATATCAGAGAACGACTACGGATGCTGACCTGAACAAGGTTACCAATAGCCGCAACTATCCGATGAATGTTGCCATTAAGTATACTGTAAAAGTTGATGAAGTAGACTTCACTGCAACTTCTGCTGACAGAGTAAGCAATGCATGGAACGATACTAAGACTGCCGCTTCTATCTATTGTCAAACTCCGGGTACGGGCAATAACACTGAGATTGTTGGTGACTTGAACGAACTCTTCGACGGTGGTAAGGTTGTATTTACTTATAGTAACTTCAATGCCCTTAAGTATCCGAGCTTCGTTAGCACGAATATGGATTATCACTTCGTATTCTCTGCTAAGAACCTGATGGCTGACCGTGGAATCGTAACAGGTGTTGACGGTACGAAGTATCAATTGGCTTTGAACGCTGCCAAGACTGAATTGCACGCTGTATCAAGCACACTTACTGTTATCACTGCTGCTGACTTGACTGCTGCCAACTTAGTTGCAAGCTTGTCCGGTACGAACAATAAGGACGTTAAGTATGCTAATACAGATATAGCCAAGAACTTGCTGAATACTCAACCACGTGGTGAGAATAGCTTCTTCGCTATCATGGATATTGAATACTTCAACGCATGTGACCAAATGGTTAAGGTTACTAACGGTGTATTCGATCTCCGCTTCATCCGTCCGGTTAACGTATCTTCTGATTCAAGCAAGCACTTCACTGACGGTTTGAACGAAAACGATCCTGCTAATACGTTGAATTTGGCTGAATTGGTTGTCTTCAATGACTGGAGATATGATTCTCCGCTGAACAGCTTCGCTGCTCATCTGGATTACTATAAGTATTACAATGTTACCAGAATTGATTGTCCTGACTTGATGAAGGTTAAGACGAACTGGGGTGGTAAGGGTAAGAGAACTCTGGAAGAAGCATTTGGTGCAGACCAGGCACAGAAGATTCTGTCTATCAATGCCAAGACTGCTGCTCCTGACGGAACTACATTGCCTGATTATGGTACTATCTCTTATATCAAGACCAGCAAGGCTGAGATTTCAACTTATGAACTTTACATTCCTTTGACCATCACTTACAAGTGGGGTACTATCGTAGAGGAAATCACTGTAACAGTTCAAGCTACGAAATAATTTCTGAAAGTAATACGTACCGGAACTAATTCCGGTACGTTTACTTATCGGGATTAACAAATTGAGTTCTGATAGATTTTATAGATGGGGCTCTTTCTTTGCGCATATGGATTGAGCTTTTATTCAGAACTTTTTGTTTGCTTTTAAGAGAAAGAGCACCTCGTGAGAAGTGCCTCTTTCTCGCTTTTGAAACAAAAAGGGAGAATTTCAAGGCAAGCTATATGCAGAGGAAGTTTCTTCAATATAAAATCAATTCATAGATAAGAAGTACTGGCCGTACATCCTATAGACCAGTTTTAGGCATCTGTCTGTGAAGATAGGTTCATTTTCACAACCGTGAAAATAATAGTGTTGATAAAGGAGAGTGTGAATAAGACATGCTCTCCTTTTTTAATGGAGTATATATACAATAACATAAAAGAATATGAACATGATGAAAAAAAGTTTGCTTCTTATTGCTTTGGGACTCGGCAGCATCGCCGCATTCGCACAGAATGACTCCCAACCTGAAAGACGTATTAAGGAAGAAGGTAAAATCGTTTTCAATCCGCACTGGTTTATGCAGGTGCAGGCCGGGGCAGCACATACCGTGGGTGAAGCGAAGTTTAAGGACTTGATATCACCGGCAGCGGCTGTATCGGCAGGCTATCAGTTCACCCCGCTGTGGGGACTGCGTGCCGGCATCAGCGGATGGCAGGCAAAGGGCGCCTGGGTGGCTCCTTTCAACCAGTATAAGTATAACTATCTGCAAGGAAATGTGGATGCCATGTTGGATTTAGGCAATCTGTTCTGCGGATATAATTACAAGCGCTTCTTCAATCCTTATATCTTCTTGGGAGTAGGCGTCAACGGAGCGTTCAGTAACGACGAAGCAGTTGCCCTGAACGATGCCGGATACACCATGGAATATCTCTGGAGAGATAGCAAAATCAGTGTTGCCGGCAGAGGCGGTCTGGGCGCTAACATGCGTCTGTCCGACCACGTCTACTTCAATCTGGAAGTAAACGCCAATGTGCTGACGGATAAGTTCAACTCGAAGAAAGCAGGCAATGCCGACTGGCAGTTCAACGCTTTGGCAGGATTCACCTTCAAATTCGGCAAGACGCATAAGAAGACCGCACCGGTCTATTATGAAGAATCTCCCGTACAGGCTCCTCCCGCAGAAGTGAAGAAAGTGGAGGAACCCGCTCCGGTGGTAGTAGAGGAAAAGAAAGCGGAAGTGCGTGCGTTGAAGGAGAATGTCTTCTTTGCTATCAATTCCGCCGTCATCCGTGCGTCGGAAGAAAGCAAAATCGGCAACCTCGTATCTTTCCTGCAAGAAAACCCGCAGGCAGAAGTATCGGTTTGCGGATATGCCGATGCCGCCACAGGTACGGCTACCATCAACGAAAAGCTCTCTCACAAGCGTGCACAGGCCGTGAAAGACGCTTTGGTGGCCAAAGGCATCGCTGCCGACCGCATCAAGATGGACTACAAGGGAGACAAGGAACAACCCTTCTCCTCAGTGGAAGAAAATCGTGTAACTATATGTATTGCTGAGTAGGTAGAATTCCATTACCGCACTCATGAGGGGCTGCCCATCGTTTTTGTTTTAGGCAAATGCAAATACGGTGCAGCCCCTCTTTCTTTGTCCGCTTCCCGCCTGTAATAAGATAAATTAATACCCCCCTTTGGCGTACTTATAAGATAAATCTCTATCTTTGTGGCGTTTTATGCGAAATAGCATTCGGTAAATTCTGAAAAACAGTGAATGACAAATACACAAATCGTAAATACTAATTTTTTAATAGTAAATAAATAGATGGCACAAGAAGACGTTTTTAAGAAACTCGTATCCCATTGCAAAGAATATGGTTTCGTTTTCCCTTCCAGCGAAATTTATGACGGACTGGGAGCTGTATATGATTACGGACAGATGGGTGTGGAATTGAAAAACAACATCAAACAATATTGGTGGCAAAGCATGGTACTGCTGCACGAGAACATCGTCGGCATCGATTCTTCCATCTTTATGCATCCTACCATCTGGAAAGCGAGCGGACACGTCGACGCATTCAACGACCCGTTAATCGATAACCGTGATTCGAAAAAACGCTATCGTGCCGATGTGTTGATCGAAGACCAGATAGCCAAGTACGATGATAAGATAAACAAGGAAGTTGCGAAAGCCGCCAAACGTTTCGGCGAGGCTTTTGACGAAGCGCAGTTCCGCAGCACGAATGCGCGTGTGCTGGAGCATCAGGCCAAGCGTGATGCGCTGCACGAACGCTATGCGGCGGCAATGAATGCCGGACCGGACCTGAACGAACTCCGCCAGATTATCCTGGACGAGGAAATCGTTTGTCCTATCAGCGGTACGAAGAACTGGACGGAAGTCCGCCAGTTCAACCTGATGTTCAGCACCGAGATGGGCTCTACCGCCGACGGCGCCATGAAGATTTATCTCCGTCCGGAGACGGCGCAGGGTATCTTCGTCAACTACCTGAACGTGCAGAAGACCGGCCGTATGAAGATTCCTTTCGGCATCGCGCAGATTGGTAAGGCTTTCCGTAACGAAATCGTGGCTCGCCAGTTCATCTTCCGTATGCGCGAGTTCGAGCAGATGGAGATGCAGTTCTTCGTAAAACCGGGAACCGAACTGGATTGGTTCAAGAAATGGAAAGAAATCCGTCTGAAATGGCATAAGGCGCTGGGCTTCGGCGACGACCATTACCGCTACCACGACCACGAGAAGCTGGCTCACTATGCAAACGCGGCTACCGACATCGAGTTCCTGATGCCTTTCGGCTTCAAGGAAGTGGAAGGAATCCACAGCCGTACCAACTTCGACTTGTCGCAACACGAGAAGTTCTCAGGCAAGAACATCAAATATTTCGATCCGGAAACCAACGAAAGCTATACTCCGTACGTTATCGAGACCTCTATCGGCGTAGACCGTATGTTCCTCAGCATCATGTCCGCCGCCTTCTGCGAAGAGCAGTTGGAGAACGGTGAGAGCCGTGTGGTACTGAAGTTGCCCGCAGCCTTGGCGCCCGTGAAACTGGCCGTGATGCCGTTGGTGAAGAAAGACGGTCTGCCTGAGAAGGCGCGCGAGATTATCGACAGCCTGAAGTTCCACTTCCATTGCCAGTATGATGAGAAAGACAGTATAGGTAAGCGTTATCGCCGTCAGGATGCCATCGGTACTCCGTACTGCGTAACCGTAGACCATCAGACGCTGGAAGATAACTGCGTGACCCTGCGTAATCGTGACACCATGCAGCAGGAACGTGTGGCTATCTCCGAACTGAATAATATCATTGCAGACCGTGTGAACATCACATCGTTGCTGAAGACGCTGCAATAAGAATTATGAATTGCGGATTGCAGGTTCGGGGCGGTGCGGTGAGCGTTGCTTGGAATCGGTAATCCGTAAGTTGTAGTTCTGTAATTTATAATTCTAATAAATAAAGATGAAGAGACTATTCCTTTTGTTTTTGCCTTTCTTGCTGTTCATTACAAGCACATTCGTTGCTTGCGAAGAAGTGGAGGAGCCCAGTATCTATGATAACTGGCAGCAACTGAATGAGGCGTTTGCCGACTCGATAAAGACGCTGACAGGCGATAATTATGTAGCCACGTTGGAACAAGCCGATAATATGGAGTTAGGCAAACTGTATGCTATCTCCACACCGGACGGCGAGTATATATATTGCAGGAAGCTTGTGGAAAATAAGGAGGGGGAACGTCCGATGTACTCGGGATATCATTCGAGGGTCACTATGAATATCTGTAATTCCTTCATTACCGGCAGCTATGCTTTCAAGACTTTTGAGGGATACGGAGCCTTAGACCAGGAAATTCCTTTGCCGCCGCTGAAAGAACCGACACCGTTCAATTCTCCTATTTCGTTTGCTGTGACGGATAGCCGGTATGCAATAGGCGGAACATGGCCGATACAATATATGCGGACCGGTGAACGTTGGATTATCTATGTTCCGTGGCAAGCTTGGGGTGGTTCGAGTGATTATTCACCGATAACAGATAATAAAAAGTTGATACAGACTATCACGGCTTATTCAACCGTAACGTCTGATTTGATATTAGAGAAAGTTATGGAATAATATAAACAGGCTACTTCAAAGTATAAACTGAAGTAGCCTGTTTATATTATGCTTAAATGATTAAATGTATTTTACTCATTGGTATGTTGTCCATTCTTCTCCCAATGTGTATTGTCTTTTACTCTCTGGACGGCCAATAACTTCGTGTCTAATAGTTCCAGTAATTACGATATTATGTCCGCCATTTTGTGGTATATAATAAGTGTCGAATTGGTGAACTTGAAGGAGAATTTCTTGTGTTCTATTTACTTTTATAAAATTGCGTTTATAACCATTCAAGTTTACATAAATATTACGTAGTTCTGCTGTAGCTTCTCTCCACCCTTTATGCTTTTTGTATTCAAATTTTAGAATTAGAAACAAATTACTTTTTATATCAACTTTTCCCAAAGGTCTTGTGAAATTTACAAGAACAGACCTTATTTCGTGAACGTATTGATGTCGCCAACCAGCGGCAAGATGTATTTCACATAAAGCTGATAATCCTATTTTTCCATAGGGGGTAAAGATTCTGGTTTCAGGATTAGAATCTTTATTAATAAACACTTCCCCATATAAAGTCGGACTTAATAGACTTTTGTTTTTAATTGACTTTACATACATTTTTCCTTCCTTAAAACAAATAATGGAGTCATTGATTTCAACTTCTAATTGTTTATTAAATAGTGCTTGGAATGATCTGGGCATCTCAAGCATAATCTCATCTGTACAGTTTTCAATACTATCATATAAAGGTTCTTTGATACCTCGTGAGTTTATCCATTCAATTTGTTCATCGCAATCCATTTCGGATAATGCTTGATAGGTATCATAAAAGTCTTTTGTACTGTTGAAAAACACTCTTGTTTTTTCAGCAGGTTGTTGACTAGTAAAATCTTGTTCTTTTTCGCATGATGCAAGTATTAGGACAAGACAAAAACTTAAAGTAAAATAAAGTAACTTTTTCATAATTTCAAATGTTTTTAAGTTAGAATGATAATTATTTATTCAATTATAAAATCTCCATTAATAGTTGTTTCCTTATCTGTGAAAATGTATAGACTGTACTCATTATTATTTGATTTCATATCAAATAAGTCTATGGTAACTATTTCTTCATTTAGTGCATTTTCCTCATGAAATAATTCTTCACCTGAATTCTTATTTATAATGAGTATTGTAGCATTTTTGCAGGAATTATTTAAATGGATTTCTAATAAAGTTCCTGTTATAAACGCAGTAGGTGGAGATGGTAAAATAGAGCGTCGTTCTATTTTATGTTTAACTTTGAGTTCGATTGTTCTTCTCGAATCCGTTGGGTTAGCATAAAAGCAATTAGCAAATGTTGCTAAAACAAAAAAGATAAATAACTTCTTTCTCATAAACAATATATTTTGTGATTATTGATGTTACAAAATTAGTGTAAATGAGAATGTAAAGTTCAAATCTATAATAACAATGCATGATTATACTGTCTCTGATAATCAATGAATTATGATTTAGATATAACAATTTAGTTAGTGACAAGATTATGTGTGGGCATTTTCTATTGTTTAGCCGAAGATTATGTCAAATACTTCCTTACTTAATTGTTTCTTTATGCGGTATTTTCTTTGTGTTAAAGCAGGATTACTTTCCGTTTGCATACAAATTTTGAGAGAGGTAGTGGAAAGTTTTAGATAGCAGAGTATGCAATATATTATATCTTCATGAGTTAGGGCAGGAAAGGATTCTTGGAGGTTCTGTATTGATTGGGCAAAGATATTCATAATTTCTTCATGAATATTTTTTATTTCTTCTTTTTTCTTTTGTTTGCCAGGAGTGTATTTACATGTTTCAATGGAAAGGATTTTCTTGTATGCTTCGGTGGTTTTAAATAATTGGGTACTGATAATCATTGTTTGTTGCCAGAGGCGTATTAAATTTATCTGTAATTCTTTATTTTCACTATCCTTATTTTCATTTATTAGGCTTAAATGATTGAATTGTTCTTTGATTGCATTTCTTTCTGCAATAATTTTCCTTAAGTCATCTTGCAATTTTAGCTTTTTCTTTTTGATATGATTATGGAAGGAGATGACAAATATGCTTATACTAAAGATTCCAATGATAACACAAAATAACGTGATAGCAATGTATTTATGGGACTTTGTTTTGTTTTTCTGTTTGATTATTGCGATTTCATGTTCTTTTATTATTTCGTTGATTTCTTCTTGTCTAAGAGAATTTTGAATGGAATCATAGAGTATTAAAGCCATGTCGTTGTAGCTAATAGCTTCATTATACAAATGTTGTTTCTTCTTTAACTCATATAAAGATTGATAACATGCTGTTTTGATATAAATGTCTTTGCTGGTAGAAGCCTTGTCGAAATAGTAATAGCAGGAATCATAATGCCCCCAATCGAATAATATCTTTCCTTTCCAAAAAAGAGATGCAGCCAAATTATCTTTCGTTGTATCATATTGCATTGCCAAATCAATATATTTATCAGCTAATTTATAATTCACTTGGTTATGATAAAATCGTGAGAGGTCACAATAAATAGCAGATTTTAATATTGGGTCATTTATATTTTCAGTGAATTTTAATGCTTGATTGTAATATTCCTTAGCTTTTGATGCATCTCCTTGGGATGAATATTGATTTGCTATACCTCTAAGGGAATAGAACATTCCTATAGTATCGCAATGCTTTTTGTGAATTAGATATGAATTTTCAAATGCCTCAAATGCTTTATGAATAAAATTCTGATTTTCATAACAGGCAGCTAAATTGTCGTATATAAGAGCTTGGATTTTGTAGTTCTCTGATTTTTCATCTATAGCTTTCAAATAAGCAGATATAGCTTCAGATATGTTTTTGTTTTCTTGTAAAACTCTTCCTAAATAGAAATAAGATTTATTCTTCATTTCCTTATTAGTCGTATTATTATAATAGTTGATGGC
>ENA-OYYE01000266-OYYE01000266.1-human-gut-metagenome-genome-assembly--contig:-NODE-266-length-32596-cov-9.584248_pt1 | contig 32596 bp, 28 predicted proteins | sample MGYA00243244_ERZ653437 | MGnify/ENA primary metagenome ERZ653437 (study PRJEB26926, sample SAMN06165130) | human gut metagenome | biome: ENVO:00009003; feature: ENVO:2100002; material: ENVO:00002003...
CCCTGTGCAATGTGGACTATGCGTCCATGGAACTGCTCCATGCCAAGCTGGTGCGGACGACCACCTGCGTGGACGGTTGCCGATGCGACTATACCATCTGCGGCGACAAAGACCCCTACTTAAAGGAACATCCCGAATACCGGGACGAGGCGGGGTTCAGGCGAAACAAATAATACTGCAATGCAAAGGCGGTGAGACGAATGGAAACCTTTCTTGGAATCATGATCCCTTTCTTGGGTACAACACTGGGCTCGGCCTGCGTGTTCTTTATGAAAAGATCTCTCGGCGATTTGGTACAGCGTGCGCTTGCAGGCTTTGCCGCCGGGGTGATGGTGGCAGCGTCCATATGGAGTTTGCTGATCCCCGCCATTGAGCAATCGGAGGGCATGGGCAAGCTGTCCTTCCTCCCGGCCTTTATCGGCTTTTGGGTCGGTGTGCTGTTTTTGCTCCTGCTTGACCATCTGATTCCCCACCTTCATATCGGAAGCGATAAGGCGGAGGGGCCGAAAAGCAAGCTCGGGCGTACCACGATGATGGTGCTGGCGGTGACCTTACATAACATTCCGGAGGGAATGGCAGTCGGCGTGATGTATGCGGGCTTTTTTGCGGGAAACTCACAGATCACGGCGGCAAGCGCGCTTGCCCTGTCCATCGGCATTGCCATTCAGAATTTCCCCGAGGGCGCAATCATCTCTATGCCGCTCAAGGCTGAGGGCGAGAGCAAAGGCAAGGCGTTTCTCGGCGGCGTCCTTTCAGGAATAGTCGAGCCTGTCGGTGCGGTGCTGACGCTTCTTGCGGCACGGCTTGTTATTCCGGCGTTGCCGTATTTTTTGAGCTTTGCCGCGGGTGCCATGCTCTATGTGGTGGTGGAGGAGCTGATTCCCGAAATGTCACAGGGAAAGCACTCCAACATCGGCACGATCTTCTTCGCCGTCGGCTTCAGCGTCATGATGACGCTGGACGTGGCGCTGGGGTAGGATTCAATTTTGAAAGAAGGTACGAAAATGATTCAGACAACAGTCAGAATCTCCGGCATGGCATGCTCCATGTGCGAGGCACACATCAACGATACGATTCGCCGCACATTTTCAGTGGAAAAGGTGTCTTCCTCCCATACGAAGGGAGAAACCGTTATCCTCTCGCATGAGTCGCTTAACGAAGCCGCCCTGCGCGCCGCCATTGCCACCACCGGCTACACGGCGGGAGAAATCCGTGCTGCTCCGTATGAAAAGAAAGGGCTGTTTTCTTTTCTGAAAAAGTAAAGCATACGCTTTGAATCGCCGCTTGGGCGGCTTTTCAAAAGCTGTCAGGTTAGCTTCGACTAACTAAAAACGCAATCAAGGAGGAACCGTTTTGAAAAAACAATCCAATCTGTCCCGCCTGCTGGATTACGCGGGGACATACCGAATCCCAAGCTATCTTTCGTGGGTGCTTGCCGCCGCCAGCGCACTGTTGGCGCTGGTGCCGTTTTGGTACATCTGGCGCATCCTGCGGGAGGTCATCGAGGTTGCGCCGAACTATGAAAACGCCGTCCATGTGACGCACTACGGCTGGATGGCGGTGGCGTTTGCCTTTGCCGCCGTGCTTACCTACATCGCGGGGCTGATGTGCTCGCATCTTGCGGCGTTCCGCATCGCCACCAATCTGCGCCTTGCCATGACTAAGCATATTGCCACGCTTCCGCTTGGGGAAATCGAACAGTTCGGCAGCGGCAAGCTGCGCCGCACGATTTCGGAAACGACCGGCGCAACGGAAACCTATCTCGCCCACCAGCTCCCCGACAAGGCAAGGGCTGTGGCGACCATTGCGGGACTTCTGACGCTTCTTCTGGCATTCGACTGGCGGCTGGGGCTTCTGAGCCTTGTGCCGGTGGCGCTTGCCTTTGCCGTGATGACAAGCATGACTGGTAAGGGAATGCAGGAGAAGATGACACAGTATCAGAACGCGCTTGCGGATATGTCGGGGGAAGCGGTGGAGTACGTGCGGGGGATTCCCGTCGTCAAGACCTTCGGTCAGACGGTGTTTTCCTTCAAAAAGTTCAAGGGCGCCATCGACAACTACGAGCGTTGGGTCATCGCATATACCTGCCAGATGCGCTGGCCGATGATCTTCTATATGCTGGCGGTCAACAGCGTGTTTGTGTTTCTGATCGCAGGCGGCTTTCTGTTCTTCCGCGGCGGTGCGGACGGCGGCGTGCTGCTGAACCTGCTCTTTTACATCATCGTCACGCCGGTCATCTCGCTGACGCTCACCAAGCTGATGTTCATGAGCGAAAACGGCATGATCGTGCAGGACGCCATCACCCGCATTGACCGTGTTCTGCAAAACCCCTCACTTTCTCAACCGAGCGCACCGAAGCATCCGAGGGACAGCTCGGTCGAATTGGAAAATGTAACATTCAGCTATGACGGCACAAAAAATGCAGTGGAGAATATTTCCATTTCCATCGGCGCGGGACAGACGGTGGCGTTTGTCGGACCCTCCGGCGGCGGAAAATCCACGCTGGCGGCGCTCATTGCCCGCTTCTTTGATCCGCAGAGCGGCAGTATTTCCGTCGGCGGTGTCAATGTGAAGAACATTGAAAAAAACGAGCTGATGAACACGGTTTCCTTCGTGTTTCAGAACAGCCATCTGATCAAAGGCACCATTCTGGACAATGTGCGTATGGGCAAGCCGGACGCCGCGGATGAGGAGGTGCTGGCAGCACTCCGTGCGGCGCAGTGTACGGACATCATCGAAAAATTTCCGGACGGTGTGCATACGGTCATCGGCTCGCAGGGCATCTACCTCTCCAGCGGCGAAGCACAGCGGCTTGCCATTGCCCGCGCCATGCTCAAAAACGCGCCGGTGCTGATTCTTGATGAAGCGACCGCCTTTGCCGACCCCGACAACGAAACGAAGGTGCAGGCTGCCTTCAATGCGCTGGCAAAGGGACGTACCGTTATCATGATCGCCCATCGGCTGTCCACGGTTGTGAACGCCGACCGCATTTTTGTGCTGAATGAGGGACATCTTTCGGAAAGCGGCAGCTTTGCGGAGCTGTCAGAGCAGAAAGACAGTCTGTTCGGAACGATGTGGCAGGACTATCAGCAGTCCGTCCGGTGGAAAGTGGAAAAGGAGGTCTGAGCGATGATTAAATATTTACAGAGACGCTATGCGCTTTCCCGAAAAGGAGCCATTGACAACATCAAAGGAATTTTATGTTGTGCCCTGCAAAACATCTCCTTCATGCTGCCGGTGGGGCTTTTGTACCGGCTGGTGAGCGATATGATGAGTGGCACGCTGACGACAGGGAGAATTCCGTTTTATGTGATCGGCTGTGTCGCGGCGGCACTGTTCATTGTTGTCTGCACACGGCTGGAATACGACAACACCTTTCTTGTTACCTATGTCGAGTCGGGTGTGCGCCGGGTGGGGCTTGCCGAAAAGCTGAGAAAGATTCCGCTGTCCTTTTTCGGGAAGAAAGACCTTGCCGACCTGACTACCTCCATCATGAACGACTGCGCCGTGCTGGAGCAGAGCCAATCCCATTTTGTCGCGCCGCTGTACGGTGCGATCCTCTCCACTACGGTCATCGCCGTGTCGATGCTGTTTTTCAACTGGTGCATGGCGCTTGCCGCCGTCTGGCCGCTGCCCGTGGCATTTGCCATCGTATTGCTTGCTTCCGACGTGCAGAAAAAGCTCTCCCGCAAAGCAACGGCGGCGAAGGTCGCCTGCGAGGACGGCATTCAGGAGTGCATGGAAGCGATGCCCGATCTGCGCGCCAACAATGCCGAGGAGAGATACCTTTCGGGGCTGGAAAAGAAAATCCGTGCCGTAGAGAGCCGCCTCGTCCGGAGCGAGCTGGGAACGGCTGTCTTTGTGGTTTCCGCGGGACTTGTGTTGCGGCTCGGGATTGCAACCACCGCCCTTGCGGGCGCGGCTCTGCTGGTAAAGGGTGAGCTGGATGTTTTGACCTTCTTTATGTTCCTTTTGGTGGTGTCCCGCCTGTATGACCCGCTTGAGGGTACCCTGCAGAACCTTGCCGCCATCATCGGCACCAACAGCAACATCGAGCGCATGAATGAGATTCTGGACTGCCCCGTGCAGACCGGAAGCGAACAGCTCACCAACCGGAACTGTGACATTGTGTTCGACCATGTGGGCTTTTCTTATCAGAGCGGTGAAACAGTGCTTCGGGATGTGTCCTTTACGGCAAAGCAGGGAGAGGTCACGGCGCTGGTCGGACCCTCCGGCGGAGGTAAAACTACCGTTTCCCGCCTGGCGGCGCGGTTCTGGGACATTGACCGGGGCAGGATCACCGTAGGAGGCATGGATATCTCCGGAATCGATCCGGAAAAGCTGATGAGCCTCTATTCCATCGTGTTCCAGGATGTCACGCTGTTCGACAATACGATTTTGGAGAATATCCGCATCGGCCACAAGGACGCGACGGACGAAGAGGTAATCGCGGCGGCAAAGCTCGCCAATGTGGACAGGTTCGCAGAAAAGCTCCCCGACGGCTGGAACGCCAACATCGGTGAGAACGGCTGCGAGCTTTCCGGCGGCGAGCGTCAGCGCATTTCCATCGCCCGTGCGTTTCTGAAGGACGCGCCCATCATTCTGTTGGACGAAGCCACCGCCAGTCTGGATGTGGAGAACGAAACAGCCATTCAGGAGGCACTCTCCCGTCTCATCAAAAACAAGACCGTCCTCATCATCGCCCACCGGATGCGTACCGTTTCGGGCGCAGACAGGATCGTGTTGCTGAGTGACGGCGCGGTAGCCGAGCAGGGCTCTCCCGCAGAGCTGCTGCAAGCGGGTGGCATCTTCGCTCATATGGTACGGCTTCAGACCGAGAGCCGGAGCTGGACGCTCGGAAAGTCATAAAACCGTTACTCGCGTTTGTGAGGTGTGACATGATTATAAAATTGCCCGAGAGTTTTTTTCACTCTCGGGCAGTTTTGTTATTTGTGCTTTTTCTCATGCCGCAGAAGTGTATCTATCACATCGTACCACCGTCCTGACCGAGATTGGTCCGTAATCCTTTGTGCCTTGCCGCTGCCTTTTTGCTTGAATAGTGCCGTTCCGCCATGGTTTCTTCTACACGGAAACTGCATCCGGGATGTTTTTCCCGTTGCTTTTATCGTCCGCCACATGATATTTGTTGCAGATGGCTTCGCTCAGTTCTTCACGGCTTGCGTAGCGGATTAGGTGTCGAGTGCGCTCGGTTATTACTTAGTAATGACCGGGTATTTTTTATTTTTTTGGAGGTACATATGAACAACACAAAAGTAACCCTTGCCCCGCTGGAAGCGGAGGATCGTGAGCAGTTCATCCTTGATAATCAGGAGTCTTTCAAGTACGGCGCAGTGGAAGAATTCGGGTTGCGGGACGATCATTTTGAGGAGGACGGAGAGATCATCTCCCGCGCAACCATTGAGCAAAGTATTGATGCACCCGACAGCGAAGCATACCGGATTCTGTATGAAGGCAGAAAGGTTGGCGGTGTAGTGCTGAAAATCGATAAGGAGACACATCACAATGAACTGGAGCTTCTTTTCGTTTCGCCGAAGGAACACAGCAAAGGCATCGGCTATGGCGCTTGGCTTGCCGTGGAAGCTCTGCACCCCGAAACCAAGGTCTGGGCAACCTGCACGCCATATTCTGAAAAGCGCAATATCCATTTTTATATCAACAAATGCGGTTTTCGCGCCGTTGAGTTTTTCTCCGCTATGCACCCGGAGCCGAATCCGCCGAAGGAAGACGGAAAAGCAGCACCCGATGAGGGTCCCGATGAAATGTTCCGCTTTGAAAAGATTATGAAATGAAACGCACAAATAGCCCCGCACCTCATTCAAAAGATGCGGGGCTGCGGTTTTGGCACTGCGAAAACTGACCCCAATAAAGGCTTTCCCTTATTTCCATTTCGTTTCCCTTAAAATACGTTGCAAAATAAGGGAATCTAATTTTGTTGTTCTCATAGTTTGCCCCGTCAGAAACAAAAAAATGCTGCCCCACCGTTTATCCGTGTGGATTAGGGATAGAGTAAAGCTCTACACACTGACCAAAAGAGACCGTTTTGAACGAAAAAATGAAAAAACCTCCGAGAAAATCCCGGAGGTCCAAAGTTCAAAATATATTTATTGATTTTTTCACATAAGTGTGATATACTAAATAAGTTAATTGAGATAAGGAGTCTGATGATATGGCTGTGAGTTATAAACCTCTAATGCATATGATGATCGAGCGGGATATTTCCAATGCAGAGCTGATGCGCCGTGCCAGCATATCCGCAAACATAATTACAAAAATCAAAAACGGGCAGTACATCGCCTTGGATAAGGTAGAGAGCATTTGCCACGCTATGGGCTGCTCCCCCAACGATATGATGGAGTTTATACCCGATAACCCGGAAGGAGAGAAAAAGGATGATTAACATACGGAAACTGGAAGCGGAACTGTGGGAATCCGCCGATCTCCTTCGCGCAGGGTCAAAGCTGACGTCGAATCAATACTGTATGCCCGTGCTAGGGCTTATTTTCCTGCGCTATGCGTACAGCCGCTTTAAAAAGGTAGAGGCCGAGATACTGAAGAACCGTCCCTCTCGCGGCGGACGTGTGATGCCCGTCGAGGCCAGCGACTTTTCCGCAAAGAGTGCGCTGTTTCTGCCGAAAGAGGCGCAGTACGAGTATCTTGTCAATCTGCCGGAGAATATCGCGGCGGCAGGACTTATCAATAAAGACGGCCACCCGATGAACAGTCTCGGTGAAGTGGTCAACAACGCCATGCAGCTGATCGAGGACCAAAGTGAACAGCTCACAGGTGTTTTGCCGAAAAGTTATACCGACTTCTCTGACGAGCTGCTGGCAGAGCTGCTTCGCATTTTCAATAACAGTGCCCTTGACGATGTCGGCGGCGATATCGTTGGACGCATCTATGAATACTTCCTCAATAAATTTGCTAAAAACATCGCCTCTGATGACGGTGTGTTCTTCACGCCGAAATCCCTTGTAAAAATGATCGTAAACATCATTGAACCGAAACAGGGTGTTCTTCTTGATTGCGCATGCGGTAGCGGCGGTATGTTCGTACAGAGCGGAGATTTTGTGAATGCCGCCGGTATGAACGCCAACAGCACCATGACCTTCTACGGACAGGAGAAGGTGGAATATAATGCACAGCTCTGCCTTATGAATATGGCGGTGCACGGTCTGACGGGTGTTATCAAATCCGGAGACGAGGCAAATACATTCTATCATGACGCACATAACCTGAACGGTTGCTGTGACTACATCATGGCGAATCCGCCGTTTAACGTGGATAAGGTCAAAGCCGAATCATGCGAAAGCGCTGGACGTCTTCCGTTCGGCCTGCCGAGCGTAAACAAGAACAAAGAGGTCGGCAACGCCAATTACCTATGGATCTCCTATTTCTATTCCTATCTGAACGAGCATGGCCGCGCCGGTTTTGTTATGGCATCCTCTGCTACGGACAGTCAGGGCAAGGATAAGGATATAAGGGAAAAGCTCATCAAGACCGGTCAGGTTGACGTGATGATCTCCGTCGGTAATAATTTCTTCTATACGAAATCGCTGCCTTGCTCCCTGTGGTTTTTCGATAAAGCGAAGGGCGAAGCAATCCGGGATAAGGTTCTGTTCATTGATGCCCGTAATTACTATACTGTTGTGGACCGTACGCTGAATGAGTGGAGCGAATGGCAGCTTAAAAACCTGAACGCCATCGTATGGCTTTATCGCGGTGAGACCGACAAGTATTCGGCTCTGCTGCAGGAATACCACCACTATCTGCACGATGAAGCCGAGGCCGCTGATAATGACAATCTGAAAGAGGCTGTATATCAGGATTCCTTTGCCGATGTTATTTCAGCGCTGAAGGAAAAGATTTCTTCGCTTCGCAAGACGGCAAAAGCCGAAGTGGACGCCGCCGGAAAGCGTGACAAAAAGAGCATGCAGCAGCAGTATGATGACAGGATCGCCTATATCGAGAATATGCTGAACGTTGCCAAGGAAGCACACTGGCTCTATGAAAAGTTCGGTGACGGCGTTTATACCGATGTCCTTGGCCTGTGCAAACTGGCAACGATTGCCGAAATCGAAGAAAAAGGCTGGTCACTCACCCCCGGCGCATATGTTGGTGTGGCCCCCGTGGAGGATGACGGTATAGATTTTGCGGAGCGTATGGCGGAGATTCACCGTGAACTTCTGTCCCTTCAGGCCGAATCCAACGATTTGATGGATACCATCTCGCAGAATATGAAGGAGATGGGGATATGAGTTGGGATACAGTAAAACTCGGAGAATTGTATACAGTTCATAATGGATTATCTAAAGGGAGTAAGTTCTTTGGGAGCGGATATCCATTTTTGACATTTTCTACAGTATTCAACAACTATTTCATCCCGCCGGAATTGGATTCATTTGTTCAATCAAGCGAAGCTGAGCGTCAGAACTACTCAATCAAGCGTGGCGATGTGTTTTTAACCCGTACCAGTGAGACTTCAGATGAACTCGGCATGAGCTGTGTCGCATTAAAAGACTATCCGAATGCCACATATAATGGGTTTACAAAAAGAATGCGCCCTTTTACAGATCGCATTCTTCCTGAGTTTATCGGCTATTATATGAGAATGCCGAGCTTTAGAGGTGAATTTTTGGCTTTCTCAACAATGACAACAAGAGCAAGTCTAAAAAATGAAGATTTACTCGGCCTACAAATTAGGCTACCCGAAAAAGAAACACAGAAACGAATCGCTGATATCCTCTCCGCATACGACAACCTTATCGAAAACAACCAGAAGCAAATCAAGCTACTTGAAGAGGCTGTGCAGCGACTGTATAAGGAATGGTTTGTCAATTTCCGCTTTCCCGGATATGAGGATACGCCTATCGTTGACGGTGTGCCAGAGGGGTGGGAAAGGCTTCCTGTTGGCGAACTAATTGAAAAGATACCAAGAACCACACAAATCATGGCTTCTGAATATGGGAAGGAAGGACCTATCCCGATTATCGATCAAAGTAGAGAGTTCATCGCAGGATACACAGATAATCATGCTTCTCTGGTTAATGTAGGCAAGCCGGTGATCGTTTTTGGCGATCATACAAGGATTCTTAAGTATATTCAGTTCCCGTTTGCAAAAGGTGCTGACGGAACTCAATTGATTGTTAGCAATACAGATAGAATGCCTCAAAGTCTCTTTTATTGCAGTCTTGTTGGAGTTGATTTGTCAAATTATCATTACGCTCGTCATTTTAAGTATTTGAAGGCAGAAGAATTACTTGTGCCTACTCAAGTAATAGCTGAAGCATTTGATCGCTTTGTATCTCCGATGTTTTCCAAGATTCAACGGCTCAGAGATATTAATAAAGCTGCAACTAATGCCCGTGATCGTCTGCTGCCCAAGCTGATGAGCGGCGAAATCGAGGTGTGATATGAGGAAGTCTTTTGCACAAGTATTAAGAGAAGGCAAGGTAGATATCAGGCAAGAGTATCGTAAGCTGTATTCGATATTACATCAAGAAGCCTTTGATCATAGAACGAAATCTCTATATGAAGTTTTTGGGGAGAACTTTGCTCATTTTTATTTTCGTGGGACATGCCTTAGCATAGAAGAATTCGATCAAAAATATGGCTTCAATTTTGAAGCAAATCCGGATGATTTTGATATTGATTATCTGGTTTCATTTTGTGAATATCTGCAAAATATGCTCTTCGGCCTGCAAGCGGCTAATTTTTCTGGAGGATATGGCGGCTTTTCATCTATGGAAGTGAACATTCCATTTATCCTCGAACAAATTCGACTTGTAATCGAAGCCATAGGATATACATCTGCAAGTGATGATGGAAAAACGATCTTCGTTGAAAAATCTCCTGTAGCTATTGCTGTATCAGAAAGCGACCTAATTCCGGCAGAGCTATCATACAAGGTGCTGGAATATGATCATTATGCCCTTAAAGGTGACATTGAAAAGAAAAAACATATTATTTTGCAACTTGCCCAGATACTTGAGGCAAAATCTAAAGAATTGCAGAAAATCTCATCTTCTTTGAAAGATGATCTGTTTTTCCTCTTTAATAATTTGAATTTGCGACATAACAATGTTGATCCCTCAAATAAAGGAAAATATAAACGAATCGTATCCGAACTTGACAAGGGGCAATTAGAACATTGGTATGACGAAACTTATCAAATGTGTCTTCTTGCATTTATGGAATTAGAGCAGGCAGAACGCAAAAAAGCATTTGATGAATTTAAAAAGCAAATTGTTGAAGGATAGGAGGAGGCGGCATGAGCTACGATTACTCAGAAAATATACTTGTGCAGGAAAGTGCCGGAAACCTTCTTCGGGACGAGCTCCAATGGGATGTGAAATTCGCATATAACACGGAGGTGCTGGGCGACGATGGCACCTTCGGCAGGAAATCGTACAAAGAGATTCTGCTTGTGCGGTATTTCCGTGCTGCCCTGAAAAAGCTCAATCCTTGGATAACCAAGGCGCAGATTCTTGAAGCGCAGAGTGTTTTAGAAAGACGTCTGTCCACAGCCTCACTTCTGCAGGTCAACGAAGAGAAGTATTTCCTGATCCGAGACGGCATCCCTGTGACAGTAAAGCGTCCGGACGGCAAAACGGAAACGAAGAAAGCCGCCGTGATTGATTTCCTCCACCCGGAGAACAACTACTTCCTCGCTGTTAAAGAACTGAAGATACACGGCGATCTTTACCGTCGCCGCACGGATATCGTGGGCTTTGTGAATGGTCTTCCGCTCCTTTTCGTGGAATTAAAGAAAAACACCGTAGACGTGCAGAACGCCTACGATGACAACTATACGGATTATCAGGATACGATTCCGCACCTGTTCTACTATAACGCATTTCTTATGCTCTCCAACGGCACCGAGGCCAAGGTCGGCACGCTGGGCAGCAAATATGAATTCTTCCACGAATGGAAGCGTCTTGACGAAAAAGAACAAGGCAGTGTGGCTCTGGAAACTATGCTGCGCGGCATCTGCAAAAAGGAGAATTTCCTCGATTTGCTAGAGAACTTTATTCTCTATGATCACTCCGGTGGCAACACCGTAAAAATCCTTGCCCGTAACCATCAGTACCTCGGTGTCAACGAAGCGGTCAAAGCATACGAGGCGAGAAAGCTCAACGATGGCAAGCTGGGCGTGTTCTGGCATACACAAGGTTCCGGCAAGAGCTATTCCATGGTTTTTCTCGCCCAGAAGATCCGCCGCAAGTTTGCAGGGTCTCCCACAATCGTTGTTCTTACCGACCGCGATGAGCTGAACAAGCAGATCAGCGACACATTTGAAAACTGCGGTCTGCTCGGAAAAACAAAGGCTTCTCAGTTTATCGCCACAAGCGGCGGTGACCTTATCTCAAAACTGAAGGGCAATCCGAGCTTCATATTCACGCTGATACAGAAATTCAACAAGCCGGACGAAGCGGCAATCTACCCGGATCACGATATTATTATCATGTCAGACGAAGCACATCGCAGTCAGTACGGTATCTTTGCCGATAACATGATGAAGCTGCTCCCGACAGCGGCCCGTATTGGCTTTACCGGCACTTCGCTCCTGTCCAGCGACAATATCACAGCCCGTACTTTTGGCGGCTACATTTCCGTGTATGATTTCAAACGCGCCGTGGAGGACGGTGCTACCGTTCCGCTCTATTATGAGAATCGCGGCGAAAAGATACTCGATCTCCATAATCCGGAGATCACCGACCGCATCCTTGATGCCATCGAAAACGCCGATATCGACGTCGATCAGCAGGATAAGCTGGAAGCAGAATTTGCAAAGGAAATCCATCTGATGACGGCGGAGCCTCGTCTGAAATCTATCGCAAAGGATTTCGTGGTGCATTACTCCGATCTGTGGACCAGTGGCAAGGCGATGTTCGTTTGTCTGAATAAGGTCACGTGCGTCCGTATGTATAATTTCGTTCAGGCATACTGGAAAGAAGAGATCGAGGCTCTGAAAGCGAAAATCAAAACGGCCACACAGCAGGAGGCGCAGGAACTGGAGCGCAAGCTGAAATGGATGCAGGAAACGGAAATGGCCGTTGTGATCAGTCAGGATCAGAACGAGATTTAGACCTTCAAGAAGTGGGATCTGGATATCAAATATCACCGGACGAAGATGGAAAAACGGGAGTTGGACAAAGAATTCAAGGATTTATCCAATCCGCTCCGCGTGGTATTCGTCTGTGCCATGTGGCTCACCGGTTTTGACGTTAAGTGCCTGTCCTGCCTGTATCTCGATAAGCCCCTAAAGGCGCATACGCTCATGCAGACCATCGCCCGTGCCAACCGTGTGAACGAGGGAAAGAGCAACGGCCTGATCATTGATTATATTGGCATCGTGAAAGCTCTCCGCAAGGCACTGGCTGATTACACGGCAAACATCAACACACCCGGCGGCGATCCGACCGTTGATAAGGACGAGTTGGTTGCCCGTATCCTCGATACGATTGATAAGGCGAAGACTTTCCTCCGGGAGCGTGATTTTGAGCTTGCCGATCTGGTGGCAGCCGTTGATTTTGCGAAGCTGGCTCTGCTTCAGACCGCCGCCAACGCAGTATGCGGCACTATTGAAGATAAGAAGTCCTTCTCCACATACGCCTCAGAATTGATCCGCTTGATGAAATACACGGATCGTGACGATATTACCGGGCAGACCCGGAAGGAGTATGAAGCCATCGCCGCGATTTACGGGGAGCTTCAAAAAAAGCACCGTCACGTTGATACTACCGATCTGATGGTGGAAATCAATTCTATCATCAGCGAGTATGTGGAAATAGATGACGCTCCGATGATGGTAAAAGAGGAGCCGCGCCGGTTTGACATCAGCGCAATCGATTTTGATTTGCTTCGCCGGGAATTTGCAAAGGTAAAGAAAAAGAACCTCGTGATGAAGGATTTGGAGGAAATCATCCAGCAGAAGCTAGACCGGCTGCTTTTCAATAATCCGGATCGTATTGATTATTATGAGCGGTATCAACAGATCATCACTGATTATAACAGTGAGCAGGATCGTGCCACCATTGAGAAAACCTTTATGGACCTGATGGATCTGGCCAATAGTCTCGATCAGGAAGAACAGCGGTATGTCCGCGAGGGCTTTGAGAGCGATGAGGAGCTTTCGCTGTACGACATGCTTTTCCGAGACGATCTTTCCAAGACGGATATCAAGAAAATCAAGGAAGTGGCCGCAAGCCTTCTGAAAAAGATAAAGGCTAAAATTGCGGAGCTTGATCATTGGACAGATAAGCAGGAAACGAAAGCGGCTGTGGATAATCTCATCCGTGATACGCTGTGGGCCGAACTGCCGGAGTGCTATGACGAGATCAGCATTTCCGAATACCGCCAGCGCATTTACGAATATGTGTACACGCGCTACAGAGTAGCTGCGTGATTGCAAGAAGAATAAAATAATAAAGGAGTATTATTATGCCTAACTGGGGACAAGTACTTAACGAGATTCAGGGTATGCGAGTTGAAAATCCATTGGATACGATTCGCAGGAAATACTTAGCTACTATGCACGATTATACTGGAAGAAATATAATTGCATATTATTCGGGATTTCTGCAGAAACCTAAAGGTGATGTCGCAATCGATGATAATGATAAAAATGCATTGATGCAAGCGGTTTACGGTCTGGATAAATCAAAGGGATTGGATATCATTTTACATACACCAGGAGGAAACACGGCTGCCACAGAATCAATTGTTAATTATTTACGGTCGCTGTTTGGGAATGATATTCGAGCGTTTATCCCCCAAATTGCTATGTCAGCAGGTACAATGATTGCTCTTTCGTGCAAAGAGATCGTGATGGGAAAGCAATCGAACATTGGACCAATTGATCCACAATTCGGCGGTATGTCTTGTGCTGGGGTTATTGAGGAATTTCAAAACGCTATAAATGGAATTAAAGCCGATCCTGCTTCTGCTCCTCTATGGCAAGTGATTATTTCCAAATATCATCCCACCTTCTTGGGCGATTGCCAAAAGGCAATTGATTGGTCTGATAAAATGGTTACAGAATGGTTATGCACCAATATGCTCACTGACCACGAAGCGCCTGAAGAAGATGCCAAGAAAATAGTTGAAACTCTTGGAAGCCATAAAGAAACTTTTACTCACGCAAAGCATATTCATATAGATGAATGTCATAAGCTGGGAATAAAGGTCATCCCATTGGAGACACTTGATCAGAGAGCTATCGGTGAGTGCAAGGATCTTCAGGACTGTGTTTTGACAATTCACCACACATATATGCATACTTTTTCCAGTTCAAGCGCTGTAAAAATAGTTGAAAACCATCTTGGAAGTGCTATGATAATGAACATTCCAATGAATATGCCAGCCGCAGTGCCCGTAAATGTATAATGGGAGGGAACAATATGGAAAACGAAAAATACTATCAAGCATTTAGAGATTTGGGCATTAAGGTAGAGCCTTTGCCATCAAACTATAATCCTGAAGAATATGGCCGTCGGTTGCTATCAATGTCACAGTCTGAAAATGGCGTTTCTTATGCTGCTTCCACTTCCACGGACTACGTGGTGATACAGCAAAACAACGCAAAAAAAGTGGATGAGAAATAATAAAACAGCCTATACCAGAATAATTCCGGTGTAGGCTGTTTTTGTTCCGCTTGAAGACGAAAGGACAATGGTTTTTGAATTATCCCTTATACCCCACGTTTCCGGTGAGGCATAGATTATGTACTCTCTTTCATCATTTTCCTTTTCTGCCGCCGCTGTTCGTTTTCACGTTCTCGACGCTGTATGTACTTAAATTCCCGAATGAGTTCTTTGTATTTTTCCGTGCGCGGGTGCGCCAGCCTTTGCGGTGACGCCATAAAGCCGATAAATTCCGCTTTGGCGCAGTACTGTATAGAGCCGAGTTTAATGCCGACCAGAACTTCTTCCCGTATCCATTCGTGAATGCGCTGCGGGCTGTGGCCGACAAGCTACGCCGCCGTCTGCGTGGGCAGAGCTTCGGGTAGCTCTGCCCACTGTAAGTCCAGCCACCGCCGAAAGGTCTCGCAGTTTTCTGGGGTGGCTTCAAACATCGGGAGCGGATGCCATTCGGTGCGGTTGGAGAACATGCCGCTCAGCTCCGATAAAAAGCCCGGCTCGGTATCCATACGAGCTTTGAACCGCACCGCATCCTCTGTCCGCACCCGATATTTGTGGGTCGTATGTCCCGTGTTTTCGTGCGGGATATAGTTGTTGTCCATCAGATATTTCATTTTCCGCGTGGAGACGTGAAGGTACTGGCGAAGCTCGCTCCCGCTCATAAATTCTTTTTCAGTCATATATAAAATCATCCTTTCCGTTAGCATTAATGCGCCCGCCGTGGGCGCATCATTCTTTTGCTTTATTAAAGATACTGCTGATCACATCCGCGCTTTCCTGTTTCTTGGACTTATCCAGATGGGCATAGATATTTGCTGTGGTCGACAGGTCGGAGTGCCCGAGGAAGGTCGATACATTCAGCAGCGGAACATCCTGATTGATGAGGATGCTGGCGAAAGTGTGGCGCAGATCGTGGAACCGAATCTTGCGCAGACCGTATTGCTTGATCAGGTCGGCGAACCGCTGCGTGACCCGATTCGGGCGTATCAGCCCGCCGAGCTGATCGACGCAGATATAATCGTCGTATTTGCGGTTGTAGCTGCCCTTGAACATACGGCGGTACAGGTCCTGCTTTTCCCGTTCCTCGCACAGCATTTCATACACCGGGTCCGGCAGCGGCAGTGTGCGGCGGCTGGATTTGTTTTTCATTTTCTCCACGGGTTCGACGATAACCTTGCCGTTTTCCTTATACTCAATGATTTTGGTGTCGAGCAGTATGGTTTTCTTTTCACAATCTACTCTCGACCACCGTGCGCCCAACGCCTCGCTGCGGCGCAGCCCCAAGCCGCCCGCCAGCATGACCGCCGGATAGATAATATCCCCGCGGATAAGCCCGAGCATGGCGATCAGCTCCTCCTCGGAATAGTTTTCTCCGGTGAACTTGTTTTTCTTCGGGCGGTCGATGCGGTCAAAGGGATTGGAGTCAATCAGTCCGTCCTTGAAAGCCCGTTTGAAGGCGCTGTGCAGGACGGTGTGGTAGTGGATAACGGTGTTGGCGACTACGCCTGATTCGAACATCCACTCGTAGAAATCCTCAATGTCCTTTGCGGTGATGTTGCCGACCGTCAGTTCCTTTCGGGCAGTAAAATACCGCCGAATTCTACCGTTTATCATTCCGCGGTAGCTTTCGGCGGTACTCTTTTGAATGTTTTTCTCGATCTTTTTATAGTAGGCGCACATATAATCGTAGATCGGGATATCCGAGGCAGGCTTTTTGTTTTGGGCGATCTGCTCGGCGTAGGACTGCTCAAAGGCTTGCACCACCTCTCGGTAGGCTTTGTTCACCTTTGATTTGTTTGAGCCTTCGGGTAGCCCCAGTGCGCGCCATACAGGTTTTGTCCTGCCATTTTCTCTGACCTGTATCACGGCATAGAGACGGCCTTTTTTAGCCTGTACGCTGGCTGCAAGTGTGGTTGTGGCATTCATTTGCGTTCACTCCTTTTTTGTTTTTGTCGACACGAACAATATCACAACTCACCACACAAGTCCAGACTTTTTCGGGAGTTTTCTCAAGAAAACAGACCTTTGGGTTTGAACTTTTGCCTTCTCTTTGCCGCAGATAGTCAATGAGCTGCGATTTGGCAATGCGGTTTTCTCTGCCGACCTTCACTGCCGGAAGGGCCTTTTCTTTTATCAGCTTGTACACCGTCTTGGTGCTGACCCGCAGGATCTCCGCGACCTCGGCGGCGGTCAGCGCCGCCGGATAGCAGCGCAATTCTTTTTCGTGTTCTTTTTTCGTCATAGGCAATTCCTTTCTCCTACATCTTCATGGTAGGTCCGTCGTTTTCCTCTGCGGACATATCTTCCTCGCTGTCGGCTGCGGCGGTGAGGATTCCGACCGCAAGCCCGATAACGGCACCGAGGTTGGAGGCATTTTTCTGCGCCTCAATGCGTTTTCGGCGTTCCTCCGGGTCCTCGGCAGTACTGTCAATTATACTGCCAGCTTCCAGAATACCACGCAGACCAGCAGCGACAGCGCCACCGCCGATACCGCCGCGGCTATCATAATTTTCAATATTTTTCGATGCAGTTTCTCTATCGTGCCGTCCAGCGTCTCGGTACTCTTTGAAAGGGTTTCGGAGCAATTCAAAATAAACTGCTCTTGATTCTTCCCAGCCTGTTCGATGAGGCTTTGCATCTGTGCCGCCGTCTTGCGGTTCTCCGTTACCACTTCCCGCACCGTCTTTTCCATATACTCCGCCTCGATATTCTGTATACTGATACAGTGGTCGCTCAGTTCCTCCGCCGTCGCCAGCCGTTCGATCATCTGATACAGTTTCGGCTGAAACTCCACCGCGTCCGCCAGCAGTTTGCTCTCCCGCTTGCGCTGTTCTATCGGGATCGCATACACCTGCGGCTGATACGGGATCTGTTCCAGTTCGGACAGCGTCCGCGTGTTTTTCTTCCTCAGCATATCCACTGCCGAGTTCTGCTGTGTGTTGTTTTCTGATTGTGAATTCATATTCCAATACCTCTTTCAAATATTTTTCATCGTGCAGGCGTATATCTCTGCACTTTATTCCGTTCGGGCAAGTGAAGGTGATATATTTTCGCTCGTCCGTCCATGTGACCTTGTAGCCGAGCCGCTGCATCTCCCTCATAAAATCCGCGCGGCTGCCGCTGTGGTTCATCACAAAATCAATATCGGACATCAGCTTGAACTTCCAACTGTCACCCTTTGCCGCGGCGCGGTACTCTCGGCTTGAAATGTTTGCACCGTCTTTTTTATACGGCTCGAGAACGCTCAGCTCGTGCTCTAAACAGATACCGTCGCTGAGTGAGCGCAGCTTTGTCAGCGTGCCGGGGCTTTGGCGCAGTTTTCTTCCGTTTTCGTAATGCACGGAGTTGATGACAAAGTGGTTGTGCAGGTGTGCAACATCGGTGTGCGTGGTCACCAACACCTCATGCCCCGGCCACGCCTTTTTCGCAAACGCCAATCCGATTTCGTGCACCTGCTCGGCGGTCACGCTTTCCGTCGACGAAAAGGACTGCACATAATGATAAAAATTCATTCCGCCTTTTTTGTGATGCGCAGTCTTGGTCGCCATAAATTCCGTGAAAGCATTTTCGCCGTTGCAGTTTACACCGCTCACCAATCGGCGGCCGCTGTCCTCGTCCGCAACCTTTTTCTGCTGCAAACAGTATTCGATCACCGCTTTCATTGCGCTGATGCTTTGATGAGATTCCGGAATAAAACTTACCGTTGCCATTATCCTTTCCTCACAATCTCCAGCAGTTGCTCGTAGATTTTCTTCTGCCCGTCGATCATATCTTCAAAATTGTATGACCGAAACGCGCCGGCATTGATCTTCGCCGTGATCTGATTTAAGTTGTTGCCGATGCGTTTGAGTTCAATCAGCAAGGGCTTCACATCTTCCGCAACATGGATGGGCATTTCCAGCGACAGCAAAACAAGATAGTCGGTGATGCTGCGCTCGGCGCGTTTTGCGTTGCGTTCGATGCGTTCTTTTTCGGCTTTGGTCAGCCGAATCGTCAGCGTGGTGTCACGCCGTCTTTGTTTACTCATAATTATCACTCTCCGTTTCTAAATTCAGTGGGTTCGGGCTGCCGCCCGAAAAGCGAAGCTTTTGCCGCCTGCGGCAAAACGAGCAAAAAGGGCGAGTTGCGCCGAGCGGACAGCCGGACGCTCTGCTTGCCCCGGACGAAGTCCGGGAAATCGGTAAAACCGACGCTCCCGCAAACGCCCCGAATTTGCGTTGTTTCCGGTGCATCGGTGATTATCCCTACTCCCCGCCGAAAGCGGTACAAACCGCCTGTAAACCGCCGACAGGGACGAAAGGAACGCTTGGGACGAACCGATTGGGGGTGCACCGATTCAACCGTCACCAACGGCACTTTCGTCACCGGCAGAAAAGGAATATTCGATTTCCAGCAGTCGGGCGCCGTTGCTGCGATGACTGCGAAAGCGCACGCCGAAATCGGCAAGGCGGTATTCCCATAGATTCATCAGCCGTTTGAGTCCCCTTGCCGATACCGCCTGCCCTGCGTATTCGTTATACCGCTCGCAAAACTCCGTGTTGCTGCCGCTGTAATTTTTCTGCACTCTCATAAAATCAACCAACTGCTCCATCTCCTTCGGCAGCAGCATTTCCCGGTTCTCCATACTGTCGCCGAGCATTTTCCAAACAAATTCCTCTTTGGAAAACCGCAATTCAAGCTGACGGTCCTCCACATCACGGCCGGTGCAGTAGAGGGTGGCGCTGTCGGCATTGCGGCGGCTCTTGTCCAGCACAAAGACGGTATCCACTGCGCCTACGATTCCGGTGGTACCGGTCAGTTTATTGAACGGATCGCTGTCGCCCTGTTTGCGCAGGTGATGCACCAGCAGAAGACAGATATCGAGCTCGTCCGCCAGCCGTTTTAATATCCGTATTTCCTCATAGTCATTTGCGTAAGAGGTGTCGATGCTGTTGTTGCGCACAATCTGAAAGGTATCCACCGCAACAAAAACCGTGTCGGGATGCTCTTTTACAAAATCCCGTATCTGTTCGCACAGACCGTCGGACAGCGTTCCGGCAGAGGTAGCAAAAAAAGCATTGGGCGGCACTTCGTCGGTGATGCAAAGCAGACGGTTCTGCACGCGGCGCAGAGTATCCTCCAAGCAAAGGTACAGCGTTGTTCCTCTGGCTGTTTTCAACTCCCACATCGGTTCGCCCTTTGCAATACGCACGCACAGATCCAGCACCCACCACGATTTGCCGATCTTTGATGCGCCGCCGAGGATGCATAACCCCTGCGGCAGCAGAGTGTCAACACAAAACTTTGTCGGCGGAAGTTTCATGTCCATTAAGGTTTCGCCGTCGATAACGGCGAGTTTTGTTTTTTCGTCAGCCATACTGAAATCTCCTTGTAAAAAAGTAAGAGCAAAAGCAGCGGCGGCGGAACCGATGCTTTCGCTCTCCTATCTATCTAATGACTGAAAACAGAAAAATCACATAAAATGCTGTGAGCGCAAAAATTCGTTTCTGAAATTTTTGTAATTTCCGGTGACAGCGAAACGGTTTTATGGTATACTGATTACAGAAACGAGGTGTGCCGCATGAATCTGATTGAAACAAAACCTGTGGGCGAAACACATTTGAGCCATTTTGCCGTTGATTTCGGCGACGCTGATATTCGGCTTAACGGAAAGCAATATCCCACCGGCAAGGTCACACACGATATTCTTTGCCTTTCTCCCGAATGGGTAAAAGCACTTTTTTATAAGGGTGATGCCTTATATGCGCTTTGCTGCCGCTGGACCGACGAGGGGTATTCCACGGAGTTGTTTTCCGAAATAAAAAACAGTCTTTTTGATATCTTGGACTATATCAAAGCTGTTCCGCCGTTTTGCTATTTTGACATAGACGGAGAGTATACGGCGCTGAACAATTTTTTCTATCAAGATGCGTTGCAACACTACGAAGAGGATTTCCGAAAACACGGCACATTCTTTTATGGGCAGCTGCCGTATGAAAATAAACTGCGCGCCCATATGACGGCGTTTTCCTGGATCGTTTCGTCTTATATCTATCTCACCGGAGACACACTCAATTTTTTAAGCGTGGCAAATATGTTCTTTGTCAATCTCGCGGAAAACGATAAACGAACCAAATCGGAACTGGCGGAGTTTGCGCGGACAGTGTTCGGTGATCCCGAAATCACCGAAAAAATAATGCAAAGCAACCATACCGGCGCTTTCAACAACTTCACCCTGCACCCGACCGCAGAAGTCGCCCCCGTGATCATAGAAACCGAAAGCGGTAGCGTCCTCGGCAGACGCATGGTGTTTAACCGTATGCTCAATTTTTATGTTACCGATCTGTTCGAAGGACTCGCCGCCGGACATTATTCATGGCAATGCGGAATCTGCCATCGATTTTTCTTTATGGAAACTGCGCATAAGCAGCTGTATTGCAGCACCGTCAATCCGGAGTACGGCGTTCCCTGCGCATACGTTGCAAAAAATAAACTGAATATGCCGAAGCAAAAGAAAAAGGACGGTTTCGGCTATGCGATTTGGAAAAAGAGATACGATTCTCTGCGCAACGAAAAGCACAAAACCAATAAAAACCTGCCGTCCGCCAAATATGATGTGGATGTGTGCGATAAGGCAATCGAACTTGCCAAACGGCATTATGAAGAAGCACAGATTGATTTTGATTACGCGCAAAATCAGTATGAGCAGGATATGGTTTTACGGAACTTGATCAATGAGGCAAAAGCGGCGCTGGGTAAAAAATAATTCTATTTTTCTTTGGAAAGGAGGTGCGCGTATGGACGTCGAATACAAAAAGGCCGCCGAAAAACTGCTTTGCGGCATTACGGATAAGCGGCTGCACGAGCCGGCGATATGGAACGATATTCTTTCTTCTGTCCGTTCGGGTAATTTGCGGCTTTGGGAAATCAACGATGAAATTCTGCGTATCAAATATTTCTGCAAAGAAAAAATCGAACGCGCATCTGACTTTACCGAAAGCGATAAAAGCGGCGTGCGGTTCGATGATTTGAACGCATATTTTGTTGAGGCAATCAAGAGCCGGGATAAGGGATATTTTGAGGCATTTATCCGCGCTTATGAGCCGATACTGCAAAGCCGCGCCGAGCGTTTCGTTTCACATTATAATCTCTCCGCAGACGACACCGAAGATATTAAGCAGATCTTTTTGGAGTCCCTGTGGTTTGCTTTCCTCGGCTATGATGCCGCTGATCCCATTCCGCTTTTGCAGTATGTGAAAAAGGCGGCAACAATGCGGCAGTTAGATTATATCCGCACAACGAAAAACGCCTGCACCGTGCCGACGCAAAACGGGTATGCCGAGCTGCGTAAGGTGATGCGCATTTATAACAGCGCTCCCGAGCTTTCCTCCGATGCGCGTATTGCGCTTGCCGTAAAAGAGACGGGCTTTGCCGAGAAAAAAGTTACCGAGCTTGTCGCTGTCGGCAAGGCTTGCGAATATCCCGTCGGCATTGTCCCGGCAGAAGAAAACGAAAGCGCGGCGGACGGCGCCGTTGCGGACGAGCTGATTGAAGATCCGTCCGTATCACTGTTCGAGGAAGTGCTGCGAAGTATTTACCGTGACAATTTCCGCACCGCCGCCAATAAAATCACACCTAAGGATAAGCAGATTTTATCTCTTTCTCTCGGTGTGTGTTTTGACTGTTTCGGCATTTTCAAGCCCAGCACCTATGCGGAGATTGCATTAAAACAAGGAGCATCGGGCGAAAAAAGCATTGAGAAAAAACGTAAAGCGGCAATCGAAAAATTTGCAAAGAAACTTTGCGACATGGGCTTTTGCGACGGCGTTTTCTTAAAGCAAACGGCTATAACGATTATAAAAGAAAAAGACAAGAAAATAGTGCAGTCAGCCGCCTACGCCTATACACCCTACGGTGACGGGAAATCCGGAGAGATTCTGTATACCGCTGCCGGAAAGCATCGTTTTCAGATCGTCCGCCTTGCGGAATTTGATGTGACGGGCGCTTACGCGGAACAGGCCGCAAAAATCATTGACAACATGAACGGGAATTTTATCAAAGAACGGTTCTACGCCATTCCGTTCGAGAATCTCCCACACATCAATAGCCACAACGCAAAACCAAGGATGCCGTTCTATCACCCGGCACACAGGTAAATAGAATAGTTTTAAAGCCTTCTCTCGATTTTTTCGAAAGAAGGCTTTTTTTCTGCCGTGCGATTTATGATTTTTTCTTGAAAACTCCGAATAAACCCCTGTTAAACCTTGCGATATTCCAAAAAATGTGGTATAATATATTTTGTAGTATTGTATTTTCGTGAAAACGGAGGATTCCGCTATGGATAACAACCTTGAACGCTGGTATTCGATGAAAGAGATTATGGAGTATTTGGGCGTCAGCCGTGACACCGTTCTTGACTGGATTGAACGCAGAGAAATGCCCGCCGCCAAGATCGGCAGACTGTGGAAATTCAAAATCAGCGAAGTGGACGCCTGGATGAAATCCGGCGTCGCAGCGGATAAGTAATTACCGGGAGATATAACATTTATGAAATCAAACAATAGTGATGTTATTCGGCATTATGATCTTCTGATAGCGGAAAACAACGATCCTGTACGCGATCCAAAACCTTTAAAAGATTATATGGACAAATGGGACGGACAAGTTTTCATTGATAAAATGAAACTTGATAAAGATAAATCAGTACTTGAAATCGGCGTCGGAACAGGGAGATTGGCTGTTAAGACGGCTATCTTATGCAAAGATTACTGTGGTATTGACATATCACCTAAGACGATTTATAGAGCAAAGGAAAATTTAGCAAACTACAAAAATGTAAAATTGATTTGCGATGATTTTTTGTCTCACCATTTCAACAATTTGTACGATGTTGTTTATTCATCCCTGACTTTTATGCACATTCATGAAAAACAAAATGCTATAAACAAGGTGGCATGTTTGTTAAAAAGCGGCGGAAGGTTTGCTTTGTCAATAGATAAAAGCCAAGAAGATTTTATTGATATGGGGACGAGGAAAATCACAATATTCCCAGACTCACCTACAGAAATCAAAGATTGTATACTTAATGCAGACTTAGATTTGGTAGAATGCTTTGACACTGAATTGGCGCATATTTTTGTTGCAAAAAAGGTTATATAAACAAACCGTTTGAAATTACTTGGCTTCGGAGGTGTGCTATGGCACTTGAAAATAAATTGGGGCTGACAAGCTCTGCCGACCTTGCTCGTGCGGAAGAGCGCATCAGCAAGAAAAAGGCACTTGAACTTTTTGAAAACGGAGTGCTCGATCAATTGGAAGCGGGAAAATTCTCCGCCCTCAAAGCGATTCATAAGTATCTTTTTGATGAAATTTACGATTTTGCCGGAGAACTCAGAACCGTAAACATTTCAAAGGGCAATTTCCGTTTTGCGCCGCTGATGTATCTCGAAGCGGCTCTCGCCAACATTGATAAAATGCCGCAATCTACTTTTGATGAAATCGTTGAGAAGTATGTGGAAATGAATATTGCCCACCCCTTCCGAGAAGGAAACGGGCGCAGCACCCGCATTTGGCTCGACCTCATTTTCAAAACCGAACTTCACAAGGTCGTTGATTGGAGCAAGGTCGATAAAGAGGATTATCTTCTTGCAATGGAGCGCAGCCCGATAAAAGATATTGAAATCAAACATCTTTTGAAAAACGCACTTACCGATGATGTGGATAGCCGTGAGGTCTATATGAAGGGCATCGACCACAGCTATTATTACGAAGGATACACGACCTTCAAAACGGAAGATTTAAGCAAGGAATGAGGTGCAAATATGCCGGATAAAAATTGGCAATTTGAACTTGAAGAATATATAAAGCAGGGCGAACCCGACAGAGCCGAAAAAAGCGAGGCGTGGCAGACAGCCATCGGCTTGCAGGCGGTTGACGGACTTAACACATCCGAGTATTTGCTGGATACCGCAAAGGATCACATCGAGGGAAAAATCACAATTGATGAAGCGCAGAAGCGGATTCGCAGTTATTATGAACAGCGTTCTGTCCGCACCGAAACGGAAAACGAAACCAAAGAAGCAGATATCGTTTCGGCAAGAATAACGAAGCTGCTGGGAGAAAAGGCATTTCAGTTTTCTCCTGCCGAGTGGTTTACCATTCACCGCAGATTGTTTGAGGGCGTATTCGACCACGCCGGACAAATCCGGCAGTACAACATCACAAAAAAAGAGTGGGTGCTGAACGGCGATACCGTAATTTATGCGGATTGGAACAGCATTAAAGAAACTCTGGACTATGATTTTGCCACCGAAAAGCAGTTTTCTTATGAGGGGCTGTCGGTTGAAGCAGCGGTAAAGCACCTTGCAAAGTTTGCATCGGATATTTGGCAGATTCATCCCTTCGGCGAGGGAAATACCCGTGCCACCGCCGTTTTTATGATTAAATATATGAAAACCTTTGGATTCCGCGTCAATAACGATGCGTTCCGTGAAAACTCTTGGTATTTCCGCAATGCTCTGGTTCGAGCAAACTATAATAATTTGCAAAAAGGCATTCATTCCACCACAAAGTTTTTGGAATTGTTTTTCTCAAATCTCCTGCTCGGCACAAACCACGAACTCAAAAACCGTTATATGCACATTGATTTTGCGGATGAAAGCGCTCTCCAAAGTACCAATTCCAAAGTTTCAAAGTGTCAATTTGATACTTTGGACTGTACTTTAGAAGAATTGGCGGTTTTAGAATTGGTCGCGAAGAACCCGGCGATAAAACAGCAAGAAATTGCAGAACAAACCGGAAAATCCATTGCTACGATCAAGCGAATTATGAAATCACTGCAAGATAAAAAATATATCCGCCGTGAAAGCGGCAAGAGATACGGCAAGTGGGAAGTGTTGGTTTGAGATAATTGTTGAAGGATAAAAAAAATAGCTAAAATTACAGTTCAAACTATCTTACCTTCATGCAATTGTTTCAGTTACAGCTGAATAACGAAACTTGCAAAATGCAGGCATCATTGACGAAAAATCTTTTCACACATGGCATTCAAAAAATTTCTTAACCGTCTGCAGCTCTCTCGCCAGAGCTCACACGTCAATTAATAAGCTTGTTTTAGTTGCAGAGAGTTTCTAAATAAAATTAATTTGAGGTGCTAAAATGAAAATTGCAATTGTTCATTTAAGTGATTTCCATATTCATGCAGGAGATAAGTTTTTGTCACAAAAAACAGAAGGCATATTGTCAGCGTTAAATGTCTTAGGGAAAGTCGATGACTATATTGTTGTTTTTTCTGGCGACTTATCTCATTCAGGACAAGTGAATGAATTCAAACAATCTAGATATTTGCTTGGAAAAATAATAAGTGGTATTAAGCAAAAGAACGATAACAAATTCGTCAATCTATTTATGGTTCCTGGAAATCACGATTTATGCCTGCCAGAAAACGCACGTGTTAGAAAAGATATTCAGGAACATTACGATAGCGAAACAATTGAAGAATTAATTCCCAATGAGATTTCTTATTTGAAGAACTATTATTCTTATTCAAATGCAAATGGCAGAATACCTTACGATATTTTTTTGAGTAAAAAGTATTGTACTTTTGATGGGTATAAAATGCAGTTCAATTTAATAAACACTGCTCCTTTTTCCACGCTTGAACCAGATGATAAAGAATTGCACTATTTCCCAGATAGCAAAATTAATTTATTAACACGAGCGACTGATACAAATTTATGCATAACAGTGATGCATCATAGTTATGAGTGGTTTAACTGGAATTATAAAGCCAATCTAGAAAAAGCAATTATTGACAATTCTGAGTTATTATTATATGGTCACGATCACCGTGAAAGAACAACTTCATTATCTATAGATAATAGTTTGGATACATGGATTTCGTCAGCAGGAGAAATGAAATTTTCTTCTCTTGATAATGTGGATTCATTTAATACGATGGTCATTGACACAGAAACCAACTCTTTCGATGGCTTTGTTTTTACTTGGGATAAATCATCAAAGATCTATTCTCATAAAGTGTTAGCTTCACAAAAAAGTCTGCAAAACCATTCAACAAAGTTAATGCCTTTACCCAGTTATATTAAAAGCATTAAACAAGACAACTACAATTTATCCGAAGATTTTACTGAATATTTTGTTTTTCCAAAATTGGTTTCTGAAACTCAAAACGAGATTGACAAAAACAAGACAGCTACAAGCATTGAAGAATTACTCCAAGTCTTAAATGAAAAGAAAAAGCTAATTGTTTCTGGTGCAACAAATTCGGGTAAAACTACACTGTTAAAATACCTATATTGCTCACTCACCAATGATAAAACACCATTATTCCTTAGCGCTGATGGGAAACAACGGATAAAAGCACAAAATTTCATCAGACATCTTTTTGAAGAACAATATGGTGATGATAGAACCTTATTTGAAAAATATGAACAATTAGATTTAGATAAAAAGGTTTTAATTGTAGATGGTTGGGATTTATTAAACATTAAAAATCGAAGTGCCATCATTCAGAAAATAGCGGAGTCTTTTGGATATGTTATTTTAAGTGTCCGAAATTCTCGAACCAATTTGGTTGAAGCCATCAAAGGCGAAATTGGGGAGCAATCTCAATATTTTGAATTGCATATAAAGCCCTTTTTTACTGAAAAAAGAAATGAATTGGTGCGAAATATTTGCTTACAAAAAAGTGCTTACAACGATGATGATGCTTGCAATGTTAACCGCTTGATTGATAGTCTTGTACAGAATAATAGTGGCTTGTTTTCACTTAATCCTGCATTTATAGTAAGGTATACAAATTGTTTCATACAAGATCCTTATCAAGACTATACCAAAGGCGAGGCAGTATTCAGTAAGATTTTTGAGTTTGAATTAAATCAATCAATTATAAAATTTGTAAAACGACAAGATGCAGATGAATTATTTACTGTTTTCGAAGAAATTGCTGGTTATATGTTCACTAATAAAAAAGACGAACTCCCCATTGAGGAAGTTCGCTCTATTATCGAAAATTATAACAATACATATGGTGAGCACGTAAATGTTCGAGATGTTATCAATGTAGGTATAAAGGCAAAAATTCTGCGAGAAACGGAAAATTTATCCGTTTATTTCCTTAACAAAAACCATTTGTCATATTTTATTGCTAAGTACTTAATCAGATTATCACAAGGAGAACCCGCTGATACTAGCGGCATTGAATATGCACTGGAAAATATTTGTTTCGGAATCAATTCTGATATTGTCCTTTTTATTTCTTATATACTCAACAACACCAGAATTCTCACATCAATAAGTAACTATGCCGGAGAATTGTTAAAACCTTGGGATGCATTAAGTTTGTCTGATAAAAACATTTCGTTACTTCACAATATTCCTCTCGAACAAATCAATCCACCTTCGGATGAAGAAAGGAAAAAGTACGAAAAAGTTAAAGAAGAATCGGAAGAAACTCATTATTCTGAGGATATCATTGAAGCAAAGGGTTTATTTGATTATGATGATACCAATATTGATCAATATCAATACAGACTTGTTCGTGCTTTAAAGTATACAGAAATGATTTGCAAAGCGCTTCCTGCTTTTCACAGTAAACTTAAGCTCAATCAAAAAAATGATTTGGTAGACTCTATATATCTTTATCCTAGGAAGATAGTTTTTGCTTTATTGCGACCATTAGATATGAACTTGAAAGAGATCTGCAAGGATATTCTTGATTTTGCAGAACGAAATAACAAGAAGAAAAAAGATGGCAGTAGTTATACAAACGACGATGTTCTAGAAATGTTAAACGATTCAGCGAGAGCAATTATGTTAAGCATGTTTGATCATTTCTCGGAACTTGCAACAAGTCCTAAGTCTTTTGATTTATTAATGGAAAAGAGTACTGATGATATTAGCGAGTGCCTAGAACGTCTATTAATGATCGAAAGTACAGGAAACACTGATCGTTTGGTAAAAGAAGCAGAGACTATGCTTAAAGAACATCAAAGAACTGAATATGATACTATGATAAGACTCATAGTTCGTAAGCATTTGTTAACAAACAAAGAGATTACTTACAGCAAGAAGCAACAAGTTATAGACAAAATTTTTGGGAAAGGATACAGAAAGTACTTTCTCATTAATAAAGAATAGCATATTGCCGTGTTGGCCCCGCCCCAACTAAGCCGTTTTTGTTCCATAGGTTACGGCTCAACTTTTGGAACAATTGATTGGCATGTCATCTCGCCACGCTGACGGCAATATGCATAACATAGTATATGCATATATTAAATTGAATATTCTATCTATATGTAAAAGCTTATGACTAGCGCAAAAAAGCCGCCCCATATCGGTTGCCATTCCGCATATTTGATCATAAGCTTATGAACACAATCAGTAGATATATGCTTGTTTCTGCTACGACAGCGGCATGACTGAGTCGGTGTATGATAGCAGTTGCCTTGTTTTTAACTGAACCATTTTCCGCAAAAATCACATGAACAAAGTGAAAATTCGCTGAATTTTCACTTTGCACTGAGAATAAACCCTTGCCATTTTCGCAAACGTACGGTATATTACAAAAACCCCCGCACGGTTCATCCAAAGCCGTGCGTGAGGTTTTCAGTTTTCATACGGTATTCTGAAATAATCCAGGTATTTCTTGAATGTATCCTGTGTCGAAAGGCAGGTGTCGGTCAGATAGCCCTTTTCCCGGTCCCACTCCTGCAGTCCGCGGTAATAGAACATTTTTATGCTGTCCTCAATAATAAACGGCACAATATTGTGTTTCAGACATTCCTTGAACATGATCAACCGCCCGACACGTCCGTTGCCGTCCTGGAAGGGGTGAATGCGCCCAAACCGCACATAGAACGCAAGGATATCTTCAAGTGTCACCGTTTCCTTGCCGTTATACTCATCGAGCAGCCTTTTCATTTCCTCAGGCACTTCTTCGTGCAAGGTCGTTTCCCGCCCGCCGACCTCATTCGGCAGTTTTTTATAATCGCCGACGGCAAACCAATCTTTCCTTGCGTCGCTTGTTCCGGTTTTCAGTATAAAATGCAGGTGCTTGATGAATTTTTCGCAGAGCTGCGATTTTGCGCTTTCGATAACCTCGTCAATGCAACGGAAGTGATTGGCGGTTTCGATGATATCGTCCACCCGCACGCCTTCCTCGGTAATGCCGACGGTGTTGGTTTCAAAAATAAAGCGCGTCTGCTCGTGGGTCAGACGGCTGCCCTCCATGTGATTGGAATTATAGGTCAGTTCCACCTGCACCTTATTATAAATGCCGCCGTGGGTTTGGCTGCGTTTTTCCTCTTTGAGAATATCCGCCAAAGCCTGCGGTGCAGGCCTGCTTTTATTGCTCCGTTCAGGCTTCTCGGCGTTTTCGGGAATGTTCCAGGTCTTACCCATCAGAAAAGCGCCGGAAACGCGACCTGCCGCGCAGTAGTTGCGGACGCTGCGCTCGGAGGTATTCCAAAGCGTCGCTATCTCTTTTACGGATAAATATTTCATCTTCCTGCCCTCCGAAGTTACTGTTATCAGTATACCACATTATCGGCAAAAAATCAATCACTCTAAATCTGTTTCGCTTATATTTTTTGCCGATAACGGCAGTTTTGATTTCACCCCGGCATTTTCTCACACGATTTTGGGTGTTGTCCGGCATAACCGGTGCTTTTCACGCACTGCCAAAAGCGTGATTTTGGTGCGAAAAATCGCTCGGTTCTATCAAAAATTCTAATAGGCTTTTCCGGAAATCCGTTAGAACTCGGTGAAATCGGAGGAGACTCTCGGACTCAGATTTTCACTGTGTTTTCGATGCAAAGAGGTGCGGAAAGCCTTGAAAACACGGCTTTTTCGGGGTTATCGCATCTGCCGTTATCTTCCGTCAAATTCCGCCAGGTTCGGTTTTGGCAACTTGACTCGAAATCGTGGTCGCTACTCGGTAGCTCTCTGACCGGAATCCCTTGATTTTATGGGGTTTTTCGGGTATTCTTAACTTAATATTTTTGCTTGTTCTCCCCATCAGTTCTCCCCGTTTTCCGAGGTGCTGATGTTGAGATAAATACGGAGCGGTATCGAAGTGGTCATAACGGGACTGACTCGAAATCAGTTGAACCGCAAGGTTCCGTGGGTTCGAATCCCACCCGCTCCGCCAGAAATCACGCCAGTAGTCGGTTTTTCCGGCTGCTGGCTTTTCTTTTTCAGTTCTGTGCAAAGCCCAAGCCATTGAGCATTGCATCAGCCGAAGTCAGCTTCGAGCTGTAATCCAGATGTGCGTAAATGTTCGCCGTAGTTGAGAAGTCGCTGTGACCAAGCCATTCCTGAATCTGCTTCATGGGAACACCGTTTGCCAGAAGAAGCGAGGCACAGCTATGCCGGAGATCGTGATACCTGATCTGCCTCATCCCCTTCGCCTTGAGCAGCTTCGGAAAGCTCTCTGTGACGTAGTGAGGCTTGATTAGATCGCCAATCTCATTGACACATACATACTCAAGATAGTCCTTGATGTAGCTGCGTCCGCACAAGCGGCGGTTTTCCTGCTGTTCTTCTTTCAGCGTAAGAAGTCTTTCCCGCATGAACGGAACAAGAGGCAGTGTCCTCATACTCGATTTGGTCTTTGTGGTGTCCGACGCAACCAGAACGCGCTTGCCGTCGAGATCACAGGAAGTAACCGTATGACGAATGGTGATGGTGTTCTGATCAAAGTCGATGGCATCCCATTTCAGACCGATTGCTTCGCTCCGGCGTAGACCGTAGAACGCGCCGAACAGAATTGGCAGTTCAAGTTTGCTTCCCTTTGCAGCCTCGAAAAGAGCGTTGACCTCATCGGCATCATAGAAGCTGCCGACGTAGCGGTCTTTCTTCGGACGCTCAACCTTATCCGCCGGGTTTACATCAATCAGGTCAATCTTCACGGCATACTTGAGAGCCTTGTGAATGTTGGCGTGATAATGAATGACCGAGGACGGGCTGACACGCTCAAGCTCACTCAGGTAAAACTCCTGAATGTCTTTTGCGGTCAGGTTCTTGAGCGTCACTTCCTTTTCGCGGAAGTACGGTGCTACAATCTTCTTAACCGTAGTCGAGTATGAAGCGAATGTAGGGACTGCAACCGAGCTTTTGATGATGTCGAGCCACTTTTCCATATAGTCCGCGAACAGAATATCTCCGTTCATGACCTTCGGCTCTTCGGGATTGAAATTGCGTCGTGCGTCCATCAGGATCGCTTCGGCGCGTTTTTTGTTTCCCTTCACAGTAAGCCCGGTGGAAATCCACTTGGTCTTTCTTTTTCCGAGAGAATCGGTGTAATTCAACACGGCGTAGTAATATCCGCTTTTTTCGCGGAGATGTCCTGCTACCATAATTAACCTCCTTCATTGTAGCAGAGACACCTACCTGATACCGTGCTTCTATTATACCAGAACCGGGTTCGAATTGGAGGACCTCTGCCGAACATTTTTTGTAAACAAATTGAGTCCAAGCATTACGCCGTGACTGCTTCTCCGCAACCGATGCAGAGAAACGTGAAAATATGAGCCTTCGGAATACGATAGGCTCTGCCGACTTTGAGACAACAGATTTTGCCTTCCCGCAGGATGCGGTAGCCGGTCTTTGTGCTGATACTGAGTATTTCGCACATCTGCTCAATGCTCATCACATTGGGATAGTCTTTCAGCATGAGCTTGTAGGCATCGCGCTGAGAAATGGTTGATGCGGTATTCACCCGTCTCACCTCCACAAGATTTGTTTTTGCCTTATCAGCAAAAGGATAGGCAGCAGTCCTTTTTGAGTAGACTGCTGCCCATAGTTTTTGATGATAAAGCCCTTTCGGGCGTTTTCATATTGGTTATCCTTCCGGCATATTTGCAGCTCGCGCCCCTACCGAATAGGGAATGCTGCGGACTACCAATGGTCAATCGGTATCATGGGACTCTCACCCCTCC
>ENA-OYYE01000268-OYYE01000268.1-human-gut-metagenome-genome-assembly--contig:-NODE-268-length-32416-cov-8.781929_pt1 | contig 32416 bp, 20 predicted proteins | sample MGYA00243244_ERZ653437 | MGnify/ENA primary metagenome ERZ653437 (study PRJEB26926, sample SAMN06165130) | human gut metagenome | biome: ENVO:00009003; feature: ENVO:2100002; material: ENVO:00002003...
GTCGCCGTTTTAGAAGAAAGCCCCTATGTCGGAAGATGTAGGGGCTTTTTGCGTTGGGGGGGAAGAAGGAATAGGAGTTAAAAGGAGTTAGGAGGAGTTATCGCTTCGCTCAGGAGTTAGAGCTTGATAGTCTCGCCTATCACAAGCAGGAGTATTGAGCTCTAACTCCTTTAACTCCTTCTAACTCCTTTAACTCCTTTCCCCTCCCTCACATTTCTCCCCTCCCTCCCTATTTTTCCCGTCAGAAATCACTACCTTTGCACTCTCAAACGATAAATCGACATATAACATGATATCCATAGAAGGACTGAAGGTGGAATTCAATGCCACCCCTCTGTTCGAAGACGTATCCTACGTCATCAACAAGAAAGACCGCATTGCCCTTGTGGGCAAGAATGGCGCGGGTAAGTCCACCATGCTTAAGATACTCGCCGGACTGCAACAACCTACCGCAGGCGTTGTTGCCATTCCGCGCGAATGCACCATCGGCTATCTGCCTCAGGTTATGGTTCTCAGTGACCAGCGCACCGTGATGCAGGAAGCTGAACTCGCTTTCGACCATATCTTTGAATTGCAGGCCGACCTGGAACGTATGAACCGGGAACTGGCTGAGCGTACTGATTACGACAGTTCCGAATACCACAAACTGATAGACCGCTTCACACACCAGAACGAGCGCTTCCTGATGATGGGCGGCACTAACTACCAGGCGGAGATAGAACGTACTCTGCAAGGTCTCGGCTTCAGTCGTGCCGATTTCCACCGCCCTACCTCCGAGTTCTCGGGCGGCTGGCGTATGCGCATCGAGCTGGCTAAGCTCCTGCTGCGCCGTCCCGATGTCCTCCTGCTGGACGAGCCTACCAATCACCTCGATATCGAAAGCATCCAGTGGCTGGAAAACTTCCTTGCCACCCGTGCCAATGCTGTCGTCCTCGTCAGCCACGACCGCGCTTTCCTGAACAATGTCACTACGCGCACCATCGAAATCACTTGCGGGCGCATCTACGATTATAAGGTGAAGTACGATGAGTTCGTCGTCCTCCGCCAGGAGCGCCGCGAGCAACAGCTCCGCGCCTTCGAGAATCAGCAGAAGCAGATAGAAGACACCGAAGCCTTCATCGAGCGCTTCCGCTACAAGGCCACCAAGGCCGTGCAGGTGCAGAGCCGCATCAAGCAACTGGAGAAGATAGAACGCATCGAAGTGGACGAGGAGGACAACTCCGCCCTCCGCCTGAAGTTCGTCTGCAACAGCCGCAGTGGCAACTACCCCGTTATCTGCGAAGACCTCAGCAAGGCATATGGCGACCATGTGGTCTTCCGTGATGTCAACCTCACCATCCATCGCGGCGAGAAAGTCGCCTTCGTGGGCAAGAACGGCGAAGGAAAGTCCACCCTCGTGAAGTGCATCATGGACGAGATAACCGACTACGGCGGACGCCTCACTCTGGGGCACAACGTGCAAATCGGCTACTTCGCCCAGAACCAGGCGCAGATGCTGGACGAGAACCTTACGGTGTTCGATACCATCGACCGGGTGGCCGTGGGCGATATCCGCCTCCGGATACGTGATATACTGGGTGCTTTCATGTTCGGTGGCGAAGCGTCCGACAAGAAGGTGAAAGTCCTCTCCGGTGGAGAACGCACTCGCCTTGCCATGATAAAGCTCCTGCTGGAGCCTGTCAACTTCCTGATACTGGACGAGCCGACTAACCATCTGGATATGCGCTCCAAGGACGTGTTGAAGGAAGCTATCCGTGACTTTGACGGCACGGTGATAGTTGTCAGTCACGACCGTGACTTCCTTGACGGACTTGCCACGAAAGTGTACGAGTTCGGTGGCGGTGCCGTACGCGAGCATCTGGGCGGTATCTACGACTTCCTGCGCAAGAAGCAGATAGACAACCTGGGCGAGCTACAGAAAGCTCCCTCGCTTTCTACCTCCCCTTCTGCGGCAAAGAACCCTTCCGGAACGGAAGCCGACCCTGCGTCGCCCTCCTCCGCCCGCCTCTCTTACGAGGAGCAGAAGGAACTGAACAAGAAACTGAAAAAACTGGAGCGCCGCGTCGCCGACTGCGAGGCCGAAATCGAGCAGACCGAAGCCGCCATCTCCATTCTCGAAGCCCGGATGGCGACACCCGAAGGCGCTTCCGACCTGTCGCTGTACGAGCAGCATCAGAAGCTGAAAGCCCAGTTGGACCGGGTGATGGAAGAATGGGACGCCGCCACCACCGAATACGAAACCGCCTCGTCCTCTGCCCACGCCTGAGCCGGAACGAGCGACCCTTCCGCCCCGTGCGGAAGCATGAAAGGAAATAGTAAACCGGAGCCACTCTCCGCCCGCCTTCCCGCAAGGGTCGGGGCAGACGAGGAGTCTCCACTTAATTAAATAATAGTATGAGAGCAATTCATTATCTCCCCATCGCAGCTTTCTGCCTCGCCGCAGCATCCTGCAACACGGGCAAGCAGCAGGCCGAACTTACGGCCGGCATCCAGCTTGCCAACCTGGACTCCACGGCTCTGCCGGGCACTGACTTCTATCAGTACGCCTGTGGCGGCTGGGTAAAGAACAACCCCATTCCCGCCCAGTACTCGCAGTACGGCTCTTTCACCATTCTGGCCGAGAACAACCGTAAACAGATTCAGGGACTTATCGAGGAACTTGCCGCTACCGAGCATCAGCCGGGCAGCGTAGGCCAGAAGATAGGTGACCTCTACCGCATTGTTATGGACAGCGTGAAGCTCAATAACGACGGCATTGCCCCCATCAAGCCCGAACTGGACCGCCTGTCAGCCCTGAAGGACAAGTCCGAACTCTATCCCCTCTTGGGCGAGATGCAGCGGAAAGGCATCAGTGCCTACAATATCATCTACGTCGGCGCTGACGAGAAAAACAGCGATATGAACGCCATCCAGACCTACCAGGCCGGCCTCAGTATGGGCGAGCGCGAATATTATCTGGAGAATGACCCCGCCACGACCAAAATCCGCGATGCCTTCCGCACCCACGTGCAGAAGATGTACGGCCTTGCCGGCTTCGACGATGCCACGGCCAAGAAGGGTATGGAAGTCGTGATGGACGTGGAAACCCGCCTTGCCAAGGCTTACCGTTCGCGTACCGAGCTGCGTGACCCGCACGCCAATTATAATAAGATGACTCTGGACGAGCTGAAGAAGAAGTATCCCACCTTCGACTGGGATGCCTACCTCTCCGCCCTCGGCCTGAAGGACGTCAAGGAAATCATCGTCGGACAGCCCGCTTCCCTCGAAGCAGCCGCCCGCATCCTCGACACCCTGCCCGTCGACCAGCAAGCCCTCTATCTGCAATGGAAACTAATTGATGCCGCTGCCGGTACTCTGAGCGATGCGATAGCCGAACAGAACTTCGACTTCTACAGCCGCACCATGAGTGGCACGCAAGAGATGCAGCCCCGCTGGAAGCGTGCCGTCGGCACTGTCAGCTCCGCCTTGGGCGAAGCAGTAGGTCAGATGTACACCGAGAAATACTTCCCCGCTGCCGCTAAAGAACGCATGGTGACCCTGGTGAAGAACCTTCAGGAGAGCCTGGGCGAACGTATCAAGAACCTTACCTGGATGGGTGATTCCACCAAGGTGAAGGCTCTGGAGAAACTGGCTACCTTCCATGTCAAAATCGGTTATCCTGATAAGTGGAAAGACTACTCTACACTGGAAATTAAGAACGATTCCTACTGGGCCAACATCGAGCGTGCCAACGAATGGAACCACGCCGACATGATATCCCGTGCAGGCAAGCCCGTCGATAAGGACGAGTGGCTGATGACCCCGCAGACCGTCAACGCCTACTATAACCCGACGACCAACGAAATCTGTTTCCCCGCCGGCATCTTGCAATATCCCTTCTTCGATATGAATGCGGACGACGCCTTCAACTACGGCGCTATCGGCGTGGTTATCGGTCACGAAATGACTCACGGCTTCGACGACCAGGGCCGTCAGTACGACAAGCAGGGCAACCTGAAAGACTGGTGGACGGCGGAAGACTCCCAACGCTTTGACGAGCGTGCACAGGTGATGGTGAACGTATTCGACAGCATCGAAGTGGCTCCCGGCGTACATGGCAACGGCCGCATGACTCTGGGCGAGAATATAGCCGACCACGGCGGTCTGCAAGTCTCCTATCAGGCATTCAAGAAGGCTACTGCTGCCAACCCGCTGCCGGTGAAAGATGGCTTCACCCCCGAACAACGCTTCTTCCTGGCCTATGCAGGCGTATGGGCGAACAATATCCGTCCCGAAGAAATACTGAACCGTACCAAGAGTGATGTTCACTCCCTGGGCGAGTGGCGCGTCAATGGTGCACTGCCTCAAATCGCTGCCTGGTACGAAGCCTTCGGCATCACCGAGAACGACCCGATGTTCGTTCCGGTAGAGAAGCGTGTTTCCATCTGGTAACCTGCTGATATACCCACTTCCCTTTTTAGCGCGGAATGCGCGGATTCCACTGTCCTCTATCGCCGGGACAGTGGGGACTGCGTGTTCCGCGCTGCTTTTTTTAATTATACCTAATTTATTGTAGATGAATGTATGGGCAAACGAACAAAATTAGTAACTTTGCGCATCAAATACTAATGTACGCATACTTTAATAAGCAAAAGCCATGTCCGAAACTAAAAGAATCAAAACAGCTCTGGTATCTGTTTACCACAAAGAGGGGTTGGATGAAATCATTACCAAACTTCATGAAGAAGGAGTAGAGTTCCTCTCTACCGGCGGTACACGTCAATTTATCGAATCGTTGGGCTATCCCTGCAAGGCAGTGGAAGACCTTACTACATACCCTTCCATCCTGGGCGGACGCGTGAAGACGCTCCATCCGAAAGTGTTCGGAGGTATCCTTTGCCGCCGCGGGCTGGAACAAGACATGCAGCAGATTGAGAAATATGAAATTCCCGAGATAGACCTCGTCATCGTGGACCTCTATCCCTTTGAGGCGACAGTAGCCAGTGGCGCCGACGAGCCTGCTATCATCGAGAAGATAGATATAGGCGGCATCTCGCTGATTCGCGCCGCTGCCAAGAACTACAACGACGTGGTCATCGTGGCCTCGCAGGCACAATACCAGCCGTTGCGCGACATGCTGATGGAGCATGGCGCTGTCACTTCACTGGAAGAACGCCGTTGGTTTGCCAAGGAAGCGTTCGCTGTTTCCTCACACTACGACTCGGCCATCTTCAACTACTTCGACGGCGAAGAAGGTTCTGCTTTCCGTTGCTCTGCCAACAACCAGAAGACATTGCGCTACGGCGAGAATCCTCACCAGAAGGGTTACTTCTACGGCAATATCGACGCTATGTTCGACCAGATTCACGGGAAGGAAATCTCCTACAACAACCTGCTCGATATCAACGCTGCCGTTGACCTGATAGACGAATTTACGGAAACCACCTTTGCCATCCTGAAGCATAACAATGCTTGCGGACTGGCTTCACGCCCCACGGTGCTGGAGGCATGGAACGATGCCCTGGCAGGTGACCCCGTTTCCGCTTTCGGCGGTGTGCTTATCACCAACGCCGTGATTGACAAGGCGGCAGCCGAAGAAATCAATAAGATCTTCTTTGAGGTTATCATCGCCCCCGACTATGATGTGGATGCCCTGGAGATACTGGGACAGAAGAAGAACCGCATCATCCTGGTACGCAAGGAAGCCGCTCTGCCCAAGAAGCAGTTCCGCTCTCTGCTGAACGGCGTGCTGGTGCAGGACCGTGACTTGAAGATAGAGACTCCCGACGACCTGAAGACGGTGACCGACAAAGCTCCTACCGCACAGGAAATCGAGGACATGCTGTTTGCCAACAAGATTGTGAAGAACAGTAAGTCGAACGCTATTGTATTGGCAAGAGGCAAGCAACTCCTGGCAAGCGGTGTGGGTCAGACCAGCCGTGTGGATGCCTTGAAGCAGGCTATCGAGAAAGCCGGCAACTTCGGTTTCGACCTGAAGGGCGCTGTCATGGCAAGCGACGCTTTCTTCCCCTTCCCCGACTGTGTGGAGATTGCCGGAAACGCTGGTATCACTGCCGTGATTCAGCCGGGCGGAAGCATCAAGGACCAGCTTTCGTTTGATTACTGCAACGAACACGGCATTGCGATGGTGACGACGGGATTCAGACACTTTAAACACTAAGGGGATTTATTATTTGACGATTTGCGATTTACTATGGGCCGTGCGGCATAGGGTAAGTGGAGTCATCGAATCGTCAAATAGCCAAACTATCAAATCGTAAATCGTAAATAATAAAATAGTAAATCAATAAATGGGATTATTCTCTTTTACACAAGAAATAGCGATGGACCTTGGCACAGCCAATACCATCATCACTACAAACGGTAAGATTGTGGTGGATGAGCCTTCGGTAGTGGCACTGGACCGTCGTACCGATAAGATGATTGCCGTGGGAGAAAAGGCAAAGATGATGCATGAAAAGACCCACGAAAACATACGTACCATACGTCCGCTGCGCGATGGCGTGATTGCCGACTTCTATGCCTGCGAGCAGATGATACGCGGGCTTATCAAGATGGTGAACAACCGCAACCGCCTGTTTTCTCCGTCACTGCGTATGGTCATCGGCGTACCTTCGGGCAGTACCGAAGTGGAACTCCGTGCCGTCCGCGACTCTGCCGAACATGCCGGCGGACGTGACGTCTACCTGATCTTCGAACCGATGGCTGCCGCTATCGGTATCGGCATCGATGTGGAGGCGCCCGAAGGCAACATGATTGTGGATATAGGCGGTGGCTCTACGGAGATTGCCGTTATCTCGCTGGGCGGTATCGTTTCGAACAACTCGATTCGTATTGCAGGCGACGACCTGACGGCGGATATACAGGAGTATATGAGCCGCCAGCACAACGTGAAAGTCAGCGAGCGTATGGCAGAGCGTATCAAGATTAATGTGGGCGCAGCCTTGACCGAACTGGGTGAGGACGCTCCCGAAGACTATATCGTTCATGGTCCGAACCGTATCACGGCATTGCCGATGGAGGTGCCCGTTTGCTATCAGGAAGTGGCTCACTGTCTGGAGAAGTCTATCTCGAAGATTGAGACTGCCATCCTGAGCGCTTTGGAGAACACGCCTCCCGAACTGTATGCCGACATCGTGCATAACGGTATTTTCCTGGCAGGCGGTGGTGCATTGCTTCGCGGACTGGACAAACGTCTGACAGATAAAATCAATATACCGTTCCACATTGCGGAAGACCCCTTACATGCAGTTGCCAAGGGTACGGGCGTGGCTCTGAAGAACGTCGACCGCTTCTCATTCCTGATGCGCTAATTCGTCTGCTACCATGCGGAATCTACTGAACTTCCTGATAAAATACAATTACTGGTTCCTCTTTCTGCTGTTAGAGGTGACCAGTTTTGTTTTATTATTCCGCTTCAACCACTACCAGCAGAGTGTCTATTTCACCTCGGCGAACGGGGTGGCGGGAAAGGTGTATGAGGTCTCCGGCGGTATCAGTTCCTATTTCCATCTGAAGTCTACCAACGAAGACTTGCTCGACCGCAATGTGTGGCTGGAGCAACGGGTGGCCTCTCTCGAAAAGAGCCTGCTGGAACAGGGAATGGACTCTGCAAGGCTGCACAGCCTGCAACGTCTGGCGCCGTCGGAATTTCAGATATTCAAGGCGAACGTCATTAAGAATAGCCTGAATATGGCGGACAATTACATCACGCTGGACCGTGGTTCTGCTGACGGCATACGTCCCGACATGGGAGTGGTGGATGCGAATGGGGTGGTGGGAATCGTATACAAGACTTCCCCCCGGTACGCGCTGGTGATTCCGTTGCTCAACAGTAAGTCCAGTATCAGTTGCAAGATTGTGGGCAGCGATTATTTCGGTTACCTGAAGTGGGAGGGCGGGGATTCCCGTTTTGCCTACTTGAAGGACTTGCCCCGCCATGCCGAGTTCAACTTGGGCGACACGGTGGTGACCAGCGGTTACTCCACCGTCTTTCCCGAAGGGGTGATGGTGGGTACGGTGGATGATATGTCCGACTCGCACGACGGGCTTTCGTATTTGCTGAAGATAAAGTTGGCTACGGATTTCGGGAAGGTGAGCAACGTGCGGGTGATATCCCGTGCCGGGCAGGATGAACAGAAGGCGTTGGAACAGGAAGCGGGACAATGAGAGAATACTTTAACTTCAATATAAATAAAGGTGGTAATCAATTATCTTCATAAAATAGGGTGGTTTATCGGATTGGTACTGTTGCAGGTGCTGATATTGAACAATGTGCATATTGCGGGATATGCCACCCCGTTTCTGTACATCTACCTGATATTGAAGTTCGAGTCGGATGTGCCTCGCAACACGTTGATGTTGTGGGCGTTTTTCCTCGGACTGACAGTCGATATCTTTTCGGACACTCCGGGCATGAATGCGTCGGCAACGGTATTGCTGGCTTTTCTTCGGCCTTCATTCCTGCGGCTGTTCGTACCCCGCGATACGCTGGATACCTTGGTTCCGGCTATCCGGTCGATGGGCTTCTCTCCTTTCCTGAAGTATCTTATTGTCAGTGTGGTGGTGCATCACGGTATGTTGCTCACCATCGAATTCTTTTCCTTTGCCCATATCGGGACTTTGCTGCTGAGGATTGCGGCCAGTTCGTTGTTGACGGTGGCCTGTATCATCGCTGTGGAAGGAGTGAAAACCCATAAAACCAATTAGGAGCTGTGGCAAAGGATTATACACTGGAGAAGCGGAAGTTTGTGATAGGCATGGCGGCGGTCGTCATTGTCCTTATTTATGTGATTCGTCTGTTCGACTTGCAGATTATGACGGATGACTACAAGAAGAATGCGGACAGCAATGCTTTTCTGAACAAGATACAATATCCTTCGCGCGGTGCTATCTATGACCGCAACGGCAAGCTGCTGGTATTCAACCAGCCTGCCTACGATATTACATTCGTTCCGCGGGAGGTGTCCCAACTCGATACGCTTGACTTCTGCCGTGCCCTGAATATTACCCTCGAACAGTTCCAGAAGCGGATGAAGGACGTGAAGAACCGTTGGATGAATCCCGGTTACTCCAAATACACCCACCAGGTGTTTATGACGCAACTCTCTGCCGAAGAGTGCGGGGTGTTCCAGGAAAAACTGTTCAAGTTTCCCGGTTTCTATATCCAGCGCCGCACCATCCGGCAGTATTCCTACAATGCGGCGGCACATGCGCTGGGAGATATCGGAGAAGTGTCGAAGAAAGACATCGAGAAGGATGATTATTATATCCGGGGCGACTACATAGGCAAGCAGGGCATCGAGAAGTCGTACGAGAAATACCTCCGGGGAGAAAAGGGGGTGGAAATCCTGCTGCGTGATGCCCACGGCCGTATTCAGGGGCACTATATGGACGGTAAGTTAGACCGTCCCTCCGTGCCGGGCAAGAACCTTACCCTGGGAATCGACATTGAATTGCAGCAGTTGGGCGAACGCCTGCTTCAGCATAAAATCGGGGCGATTGTCGCCATTGAACCGGCTACCGGAGAGATACTCTGTATGGTATCTTCCCCCACTTTCGACCCGCACCTGATGATAGGCCGCCAGCGCGGTAAGAATCACCGGATGTTGCAGATGGATAAGCGGAAACCCTTGTTGAACCGCTCCATCATGGGAACCTATCCGCCGGGTTCGACCTTCAAGACAGCGCAGGCATTGACTTTCCTACAGGAGGAAATCATACACGAGGATTATCCGACTTATCCTTGTGCACACGGTTTCAACTACGGTAGCCTGCATGTGGGATGCCACGGACATGCTTCGCCTTTGCCGTTGATTCCCGCCATCGCCACTTCCTGCAACTCTTATTTCTGCTGGGGATTGTTCCGCATGTTCAGCGACAAGAAATACGGTTCGCCACAGAATGCCATCACAGTCTGGAAAGACCACATGGTGTCGCAAGGCTTCGGCTATCGTCTGGGAACAGACCTTCCGGGCGAACAGCGCGGATTGATTCCGAATGCCGGCTTCTATGACAGGGCATACCGTGGTTCGTGGAACGGATTGACGGTCATCAGTATCGCCATCGGCCAGGGTGAGATTCTGGCTACTCCGTTGCAGATTGCCAATCTCGGTGCTACCATTGCCAACCGGGGACATTTCATTACGCCCCATATCGTGAAGGAGATACAGGATAATGAACTGGATAGCATTTATCGCACCCCGAGGGTAACGTCCATCGAACGCGAATATTATGAAGAAGTCGTGAAAGGAATGCGTGCGGCAGTAACGGGAAGCACCGGTAGTGCCACCTGCCGCATGGTGGGAACAATCTTGCCGGGAGTGGAAGCGTGCGGCAAGACGGGTACGGCGCAGAACCGTGGAAAGGACCATTCCGTCTTTATGGGGTTCGCACCGATGGATAATCCTAAAATCGCCATTGCGGTGTACGTAGAAAACGGCGGCTTCGGCGCCACCTACGGAGTACCTATCGGAGCAATGATGATGGACCAGTATCTGCACGGTAAACTGTCTCCCGAAAATGAGATACGGGCGGAGGAATATAGCAACCGTGTAATTCTGTATGGAGATGAGGAACGATAATTCGGATATACGTAAACTAATAGCTGACTGAGGTGATAAGAAGAGAAAACATATGGAAATCGTTGGATTGGTTTACAATCGGCATCTATCTGATGCTGATTGTGTTCGGCTGGTTCAGTATCTGTGGTGCGAGTTATGATTACAGTGACCGCGATTTTCTGGACTTCTCTACCCGTGCGGGCAAGCAGTTCGTATGGATTATCTGCTCGTTCGGGTTGGGGTTTGTGTTGTTGATGCTCGAAGATACGCTGTATGACATGTTTGCTTACCTTATATATATAGGGTTGATATTGTTGCTGGTGGTCACCATCTTCATAGCGCCCGATACGAAAGGCTCGCGGTCGTGGTTGATATTAGGCCCTGTGAGCTTGCAACCGGCGGAGTTTGCCAAGTTTGCTACGGCGCTGGCGCTGGCAAAGTATATGAGCGCCTATTCGTTTACGATGAAGAACTGGAAGAACATGGCGATGCTTGCCTTCTTGATTCTGCTGCCTATGGCGCTGATTATTCTTCAGCGGGAGACCGGTTCGGCGTTGGTGTATGTGGCGTTCTTCCTGGTTCTCTACCGCGAGGGGATGCCGGGTGTCGTATTGTTTTCGGGCATTTGCGCCGTAGTCTATTTTGTGGTAGGAATCCGTTTTGGTCAAACCTATATAGCCGATACTCCGACCCCGATAGGGGAGTTTGCCGTACTGTCGATGATCTTGCTTTTTGCAGGCGGCATGGCGTGGGTGTATCAGAAGAAGTGGGAGCCGGTGCGGAACATTATCGGTGGGACGGGTATTGTGCTGCTCATCGCCTACCTGGTTTCGGAGTATGTCGTTCCTTTCAACCTGGTGTGGGTGCAATGGGGATTGTGCGTCGTAGTCGTCGGTTACCTGTTTTTCCTGTCCCTCAGCGAACGGCAATTAAGCTATTTCCTGATAGGGTTGTTTGCTATCGGTTCGATCGGTTTCCTCTATTCGGGCGATTACTTCTTCAATAAGGTGCTGGAACCTCATCAACAGATACGTATCAAAGTGGTGCTGGGCATGGAGGAAGACCTGGCGGGTGCGGGGTACAATGTCAATCAATCCAAAATAGCCATCGGTTCGGGAGGTTTGACGGGAAAAGGCTTCTTAAACGGTACGCAGACCAAGCTGAAATACGTGCCCGAACAGGATACCGATTTCATCTTCTGTACGGTAGGCGAGGAGGAAGGATTCATCGGCTCGACGGCGGTATTGCTGTTATTCCTTACCTTGATACTCCGCTTGATTGTTCTGGCGGAACGGCAGCAGTCGGCGTTCGGCCGGGTATATGGTTATTCGGTATTGAGTATCTTCCTGTTCCATTTGTTCATCAATATCGGCATGGTGCTGGGACTGACACCGGTTATCGGCATCCCCTTACCGTTCTTCAGTTACGGAGGGTCTTCGCTTTGGGGATTCACCATTCTGCTGTTTATCTTCCTGCGTATCGATGCCGGGCGCAACAGGCGGTTGGTATAGAAGGGGATTATCTTTCCAGTTTGATTCCTACATCGTTGATGCCGGGTAATATCCCGTCCGGCAGTGTATAGGCTATTTTAAAGAGATAATGGCCGGGCTTCCCTATTTTTACTCCGCCCACGAAAGAAGCCGACTGGTATAATCCGCCCCAACCGTCGCCTTTCCAGATTCCTTCCTTATCAGCTAAAGTTATTTGTATGGTGTCTGCGGGCATTGGGTGAACTTCCGGGCCGTCGTAGCAGACGGACAGACTGATGTTCTGGTAGGGATAATCGGTCCGGTTGCGCAGTTCGACGGAAAGTTTGTAGTAAGTAAGCGAGTCGGGAACAGGCACGTCGAACAGCAAGGTGTCCTGCCGTTGCCATCCTGCTTGCGGGATGGAGCGGAAAGCATGGTATACAGTCTGTTCATCGCAAGCGCTGAAAGCGCCTGCGATGAACAGTACCAGGATACATTTCCGTATTATACCGTTATTCTTGAGCCTGTTTACCATTTTGAGCAGGTTTTTCTCCCTGAGGTCTGGGCTTGTTGTTCTGAGGTCGTTTGCGGTTGTTATTGTTGTTCCGTGGGCGCTCTCCCTGCTGTGCAGACTGAGGCTCACCGTTGTTCGGCCTGGCTTGCTCTTTGGATTGAGGAGCGGCAGACTGTTCTTCTGCACCCTGCGGACGACCGTTATTGTTTTTCTTCTTTTTCTTGTTCCGGTTGTTGGCATTGCCGTTACGGGCCTCATTATTGGCATTCTTGTTCTTGCGGTTGCGATCGAAGCGGGTCAGGCTTTCCTGTTCCAGCAAGTCCACGGGCTTCTTCGGTTCCGGTCGGCGTGTTTCTTCCAGCAAGTTGTCCGGCTTGATGCCTCGCTTATTCATGTTGATTACCTCGAAGGCCCGTTTTCCACTGATAGTGACAAGATTGGCGGGGATGTTCTTATCTGTGGAATAAGTAACCTCGTTGCTCAGGATATCGGCCTTGAAGAAATAGAAAGTACCGTCTTTGGTTTCCAGTTCAATCTCTCTGGAGGGCAGTCGTTTCTGCGCTTCCACGTAGCAGTCCACTTCATAGTTGAGGCAGCATTTCAGTTTGGCGCATTGTCCGGCAAGTTTCTGTGGATTCAGCGAGATGTCCTGAAAGCGTGCCGCACTGGTAGATACCGATACGAACGAAGTCATCCAGGTGGCGCAGCAAAGTTCACGTCCGCACGGGCCGATGCCGCCGATGCGTCCTGCCTCCTGGCGCGCTCCGATTTGTTTCATTTCAATGCGCACGTGGAAAGCGTCGGCAAGCACCTTAATCAGTTGGCGGAAGTCTACCCGCTCGTCGGCAATGTAGTAGAAGATAGCTTTATTGCCGTCACCCTGGTACTCCACGTCGCCGATTTTCATATCGAGCTTCAGGCTCAGGGCGATTTGCCGGGCACGAATCATCGTACTGTGTTCGCGTCCTTTGGCCTCATAGTACTTGTCCATGTCCACCTGTTTGGCTTTCCGGTAGATACGTTTGATATCCGCTTCCGATTTGATGTTGGCCTTCCGCATTTGTAGCGGTACCAGGCGTCCCGTCAGGGTTACTACGCCGATATCATGTCCCGGTGCAGCTTCTACCGCCACGATGTCCCCTTTTTCCAAGGGTATCTTGTTGCTGTTACGGAAATATCCTTTACGTGTATTCTTGAACTGAACTTCCACCATGTCCGACTCTTCGGCATTGCCCGGTATATCGGCCAGCCAGTCGTAGGTGTTCAGTTGCTTGTCCTGCCTGCCGCAACTCTTGCAGCAGAGGCCTCCGCTTCCATTATGTAGTATAAAGTCCATTCTCTTTTATTTATAGTTTTACAGTTTATTATTTCATTGTTTAAGCAGCACAATCATTTTCAGTGAGAAATCGAAGAAGACCATGCGGGCGTTTACATTCTGCTCGATATGTACCTGCGCTTCGCTCAGTTCGTCCATGATGCCCGTAATGTTCCGTTCGTTGACAAACGGGGCGAAACGGGTGGCGAAGTTCTGTTCCGGCAAGGTCATGTAGTTCATCTCGTTCCGGTGCAGGTTGTAGATGAAGTTCTCACGAATCATGCGCTGGCAATATTCCAGAAAGTTCTTCTGGCGTTCTCTGCCCATAGCTGCCAGTTGCTCGCTCCATTGTTTCATTTCCCTGATTTTCCGCTGATAGGAGAGTCGCATCAAGCTGACAAACAAGTTGAAGAACAATTCGTTCTCTTCGTTCAGGTGAATCGTTTCAAGCGCCTTTATAAAGTTGCCGTTTGCCAAGTGGGCAATGGTGCGGCTGTCGGCAGACTGCACACCGTACTTATTCTGCAAGGCGTCCGCAATGTCCGTTTCCTCTATCTTTCTTATGTTAAAGCGTTGCGTCCGGCTAAGGATGGTGGGCAATATCATTTCAGGAGCTTCGGAAACCAGGAGGAATACCGTTTTCTCCGGCGGTTCTTCCAGCAGTTTCAGCAATTTGTTGGCACATACTTCATGCAGCTTTTCCGGTAGCCACACGATGGTCACTTTGTATCCGCCTTCGCTGGATTTCAGGTTGAGTTTTCTGGTAATCTCGTCACTTTCCTTGGCATAGATAATGGCCTGTCCGTTTTCGGCGCCCATTTCATTCAGCCAGTGGTTCAGCGAGAAATACGGATTGTTCAGCACGAAGCGCCGCCAGTCGGTGATATAATCGTCACACACCTCTTTTTTCCCTTTGGCGCTTTTTACGATGGGGTATACGAAATGCACATCGGGATGAACCAGTTTATTCCATTTCACACACGAAGGGCAAGTGCCGCAAGCATCGCTTTCCGTGCGGTTGGGGCAACAAATGTAACGGGCATAGGCCATCGCCAGCGGTAGTTTTCCTACTCCTGCCGGACCACAGAACAATTGTGCATGGGGGATGCGTCCTTCCTGCACTTCCTGTATCAATCGCTGTTTGGCGGCTTCCTGGCCGATTACATCTTTAAAGAACACCGTATGTTGTTTTTATCAGTTTACTATTTACTTTCATTCAATACACTTGCCGCGCCACTTCCCGGATGCTGTCTACCGCACCGATGGAATAAAAGTGGATGCTGGGTATGTTATGCGCCTTCAACTCTTTGCATTGCTGCACGCACCATTCTATTCCTACCTGTTGCGCTTCGGCATCGTTTTTGCATTTCAAAGCCTCTTTCGTAAGTTCCTCGGGCAAGTCGACTTTAAATGTTTTGGGTATCATGCTCAGTTGCGACAGCTTTTTGAAAGGCTTGATGCCCGGTATGATGGGGATGGTGACCCCTGCCTTGCGGGCACGTTCCACGAAATCGAAGTATTTCCGGTTGTCGAAGAAAAGTTGGGTAACGGCATATTCCGCCCCTAACTCCATTTTCTTTTTCAGCCAATAGATGTCCAGGTCGATATTGGGCGCTTCTTCGTGCTTTTCCGGATAACACGCCACTCCGTAAGAAAACGGGGTATTGGTCACTTTCATTTCCGAACCGTCGACAAAGATGCCTTGATTGAAATTATTGATTTGTTCCTGCAATTCGATGGCGTGGTGATAGCCGTCGCCTTCGGGGGTGAAGACCGACTCGTGCTTGGCTTTGTCTCCGCGCAGCACCAGGAGGTCTGTAATGTTCAGGAATTGCAGGTCCAGGAGTACATATTCCGTTTCTTCGCGCGTGAAACCGCTGCAAAGAATGTGGGGAACCACCGTAATATTATATTTATTTTGAATGGCCGCCGCCACCGCCACCGTACCCGGACGGCGGCGTAGCCTGCTGCGCTGAAACATTCCGTTGCCCAGGTCCTTGTACACGTATTCGCTGCGATGCGTGGTGATGTTGATGTATTTAGGGTCGAATTCCCGTAATGTATCTATGGTTTCATACAGCTTTTCAATTCCCGTGCCTTTCAAAGGAGGCAGTATTTCAAAAGAAAAAGCTGTTTTTTCATTACTGTTTATCAGGTCGATTACTCTCATTTCTTTCTTGTTATCTTTGTCTGGTTGGCAAAAATCTCCACATTGGGAACAAAAATACAAAAAAGAAATGAGAAATGCTTTTTTTAAAAGGCTATTCTTTTATGCAGCGGATAGAAAGTCCCCGATAAGACCCGTCGATAGGCTCCACATTCGTGCCTTCCTGAACTTCATCCGAACCGCCTAAAAGGTAAATTCCCTTCTCAGGCAATGTGTTTTCGGCATCGCCCGCCATCCAATAGGCGGCGGTTGTACCTATGTTGAGATGAAGAGATGCTCCGCTCGTGTTGGCACCAAACATACCATTCGGTAAAATACTTAGACCGGTCAGGTTGGTTACGGGGCATAGCGTTCCATCGCTAAAGGCTTTCCAAGTCCCTTTTTTTAATACTGCGGCATTGTTACAGATATATGCCAATAGCTTATTCCAATCGCTTCGGGCAGGAATCTGCCACCCGTCAGGAGCTAATTCTCCTTGTAGAAGTGCCTCCCCATTATACAAGAAGATATTTTCCTCTTTATTTTTGAAATATCCGGCGCCCTTTCCCAACGCTGTTCGCAGGGTGAGAGCCTTTCCGTTCCGATATGAGATGGCGCATAAATCCTCTTTCATCCAGTACTGCGTCCCGATTTTCACAATCGGATAAGTTTGCAATTTCCCGTTTCTTATGTCTCTTATCCGGTAACTGCTTATGTTGATGGCAGACAGCGTTTGCGGTTTCTCATAGGAAATAGCCTTATTCTCGTTGATATAGAAACAGTTTATCGGTTCGGCGTCTCCGGGCGTATAAGCCAGAGAGTTTGTTTCCGGGTCCCAGCAGGCGATACCTCCGTGTATCTTACCGTCTTCGTCCAGAATTTGCAGCACTTTCCCCTGTTGCAGGTCGGTTTTTTCCTCTTTCACAGGATAGACTACAATGGCACGGGCTTGTATGCTTTCGTCCGCTGCCCAAAGATATTCCTTGCAAATCTCCGCCACGGGCATACTCTGGCAATAAACCCGATAAATGTCCGAGTTCGAAAAGGACAGGGCGGCTATATGGACGGAGTTCAGTATATACTGGTTCTCACTCTCTCCCGTTTCTCCCTGTTCCCATTTCTTTATGCTTCCGGCTATTCCGGTCAGGATATGGCTGGTGTTTTGCAACGCATTGATGTCCACTTCGCATTCCGTATCACCTTTCACGGCGATGTCAGGCATCTTGCAAGTATATACCGTACCGTTCCAGTCCAGGTGCAATGTCTGTTCCTCATTGGTCGCTTGTGGAATAATGATGAATTCTTTTCCCGTAAGAGTTCCGTCGCTTTCTTTCTTCCAGTTTCCGTAAGGCAGGATGTCCGCCACTTCCGTCAAATCCGACAACGTGCCCTTTTGTAGATTATACATTGCCCGGGTATGGAAACCGGAAGCGGTAATCTTGGGGTTGGAAGCAAGAATCTCGTCCGCACTTTCCGTTTTGTCCGGTCGTATCTTGATTTTTATTTTGGCGAATTGGTGTTTGTATATCAGTTCCACATACTCATTGCTGCTTTCCACGTCCTTGGCGGAGGCTGTCATAAAGTTCGAGTCCGAATGCCCTGCCACGCTGCTTTGGTCGGTCTCCACCGAAACTTCCAGTAACGCGCTTCCCTGTGGTAATCCGTCTTTCCGGTAAGGGTGATAACTGATAAAGTCCAGCGGGTTGTCTCCCTCGGGGTAGAATACCACTTTCTCCGGTATCAGTTCGGAATTCTCCCCGCATTCCAAGCGTAAGTTGTCGATATAGCGATACCCTTCTACACCCGTGGAAGCCAGCATGGCGAACACTCCCACTTTATCTCCCCGGCTGAACGCTTTCTCCGTCGCCCGTGTGGAACTTTTGGATACTTTGCTGCTGAAAGAAATAGGGACTGTGCCTTCTTGTATGTCATCCTGGATGTTGTTTACGCACGCAGTACAGCATAAGGCTGAAATTAAAAACAATGCATTTTGCACCTTCTTGCTACTTATATTTCTCATTCTATTAATTTAATAAGGCGAATTCGTTTCGTCTCAGGTTTACCACTCTTTTAAAACAGGAATCCCCATAGGTCAATCGAGCTGAACCATAACGATATGAGAAAGTAGCGTATGCTTTCAGATTCAGATTATTTTTCTAAACTTCGCGTGTATTTGCGGTGTCTATGCTCTTAGCTTCTTATGGAAGCAGTTATGCTTTAGGGTGCAAATGTATCATAATATTTCATACCACGAATTCTAAATCAATAAAAACTTCTCTAAATAATTACGGGCGCTCTGACTTTTTTGTCTAACTTTACGCGCTAAAATCGTATACAGTAATCAGTTAAACCACAGAATAGACATATGCCTTTAAATTTACCCGATAAACTACCTGCGATAGAGCTGCTGAAAGAGGAGAATATATTCGTCATCGACAATTCTCGCGCCACGCAACAGGATATCCGTCCGCTGAAAATCGTGATATTGAACCTGATGCCGTTAAAGATTACGACGGAGACCGATTTGGTCCGTCTGCTGTCCAACACCCCGTTGCAGGTGGAAATATCGTTCATGAAAATCAAGAGCCACACTTCCAAGAACACACCGGTGGAGCACATGAAGACCTTTTATACGGACTTCGACAAGATGCGCGGCGAGAAGTACGACGGCATGATTATCACCGGCGCTCCCGTAGAACAGATGGAGTTCGAGGAAGTCAATTACTGGAATGAGATTACGGAAATCTTCGATTGGGCGCGCACGCACGTCACTTCCACCCTTTATATCTGTTGGGCGGCGCAGGCGGGGCTTTACCATCATTACGGAGTCCCCAAACATCCTTTGCAGAAGAAGATGTTCGGCATATTCAAACACCGCACGTTGCTGCCGTTGCATCCTATTTTCCGGGGGTTCGATGATACTTTCTTCGTTCCGCATAGCCGCCACACCGAAGTGCGGAAAGAAGATATCCTGAAAGTGCCCGGACTGACCTTGCTTTCCGAGTCCGAAGATGCCGGCGTATACATGGTGATGGCCCGTGGCGGTCGCGAATTCTTCGTTACCGGCCACTCGGAATATTCCCCCCTTACGCTGGACACCGAGTACCGCCGGGATTTGGACAAGCACCTGCCCATCGAAATGCCGCGCAACTATTATGTGGACGACAATCCCGACAAAGGCGTCCTGGTGCGTTGGCGTGCACATGCCAATCTCCTGTTCTCCAATTGGCTGAACTATTTCGTATACCAGGAAACTCCGTTTGACGTTAACGACATCGAATGATAAAACCGAGAAAAATAGAACTGCTGGCTCCGGCAAAGAATCTGGAGTGCGGAATCGAAGCCGTGAACCACGGGGCGGATGCCGTATATATCGGTGCGCCGAAGTTCGGTGCGCGTGCTGCCGCCGTCAATTCGATAGAAGACATTGCGGCATTGGTGGACTATGCCCACCTGTATAATGTGCGTATTTATGTGACGGTCAACACCATCCTGAGAGAAGAAGAACTGGCGGAAACGGAGCGGATGATTTGGGCTTTGTTCCGCATCGGGGTCGATGCCCTGATTGTGCAGGATATGGCAATCACCCGTATGAACCTTCCCCCCATCCCCTTACATGCCAGCACACAGATGGACAACCGTACGCCCGAAAAGGTTCGTTTCCTGTCCGAAGCCGGTTTCCGCCAAGTAGTCCTGGCTCGCGAGCTTTCCTTGCAGGAGATTCGCCGCATTCATCAGGCATGTCCCGATACGCCGCTCGAAGTTTTTGTTCACGGAGCGCTTTGCGTCAGTTATAGCGGTCAGTGCTATGTCAGCCAGTCCTGTTTCGGCCGAAGCGCCAACCGGGGAGAATGCGCGCAATTCTGCCGTCTGCCCTTCACGCTGATGGATGCGGACGGAAAAACGATTGTGCGCGACAAGCATCTGCTTTCCCTGAAAGACCTTAACCGGTGCGACGTGCTCGAAGACCTGCTGGATGCCGGTGTCTCCTCCCTCAAAATAGAAGGGCGGCTGAAAGACGTGTCTTATGTAAAGAATGTAACCGCCGCATACCGCCAAAAGCTGGATTCCCTGTTTGCCCGCCGCAAGGAGTATGTACGCGCTTCCTCCGGAACCTGTCGCTTCAGCTTCCGGCCCCAATTGGACAAGAGCTTCAGCCGGGGCTTCACCTCTTACTTCTTGCAGGGGCGCGAACCGGATATAGCTTCTTTCGACACGCCCAAATCGTTAGGCGAAGAAATGGGAGTGCTGAAAGAGCAACGGGGCAATTACCTGACCGTAGCGGGCATCAAGTCTTTCCACAATGGAGACGGCGTCTGTTTCCTGGATGAACAGGGACGTCTGCAAGGATTCCGCATCAACCGAGTGGACGGCAACAAACTCTTTCCGGCGGGGGAAGTGCCGCGCATCAAACCGCGTACCCGCCTTTATCGCAACCTCGACCAGGAGTTCGAGCGGTTGCTCGACCGTAAATCCTCCGAACGTAAGATACAGCTATGGTGGGAACTGGCGGATACTCCGACGGGCTTCTCCCTGACCGCTTCCGATGAAGACGACAATCGGGTGACCCTGTCTTTCCCGGCTGCCAAAGAACTTGCCCGTACCCCGCAGGCAGACAATATCGGCGCGCAACTTAGCAAGTTGGGCAATACCCCGTTCGAGGTGGCTGCTTCCGGCATCACCCTCCGTTTCTCGCAAAACTGGTTCCTGCCCGCATCGCTTCTTGCCGACTGGCGCCGCCGGACGATAGACCGCTTAGTGGTTGCCCGCCGCATCACTTACCGCCGCGAGCTGAAAGTCTGGAAGCCGACCGTCCATCCTTTCCCGCTGACTTCCCTGACCTATCTGGGCAATGTGATGAATTCTTCCGCCGCTGCCTTCTATCAGGCACATGGAGTGGGGAACATCGCTCCCGCTTACGAGAAACAGCCGGTGCCCGGTGCCGTGCTGATGTTCTGCAAGCATTGCCTGCGTTACAGCATGGGTTGGTGTCCCACGCATCAGAAGGGGAAATCTCCCTACCGCGAACCGTATTATCTGATAGGGACGGACGGCAGGCGTTTCCGGTTGGCGTTCGATTGTAAGAATTGTCAGATGAAAGTATATGCCAATGAAGATTGAAGCAACGATAGGGTTCCAATCGTCGGCTGCCGATGAGCGACAAAGCGGGAAGTGCACTGCCCGCCGTATGCGTCGGCTGCTGCACTATGCCCTGTGCTTCATCTTTCTTACGATGCTCGCCTCCTGCCATTATCCTCCTCCCAATCTGGAAGACGAAAGTCTGAGTGCCAGTGCCCGCGATTCGCTGAGGTATCTGTACGAACGTCATTACACCTGGGACACGAACCTGGAGGTACGGGACGATTCCGTCACCATTGCCTGCCTGCCCGTCAGAGACTGTTTCAACCGGTTGTACAAGGGCGACCGTGTGGTAGTCGCCGAGTTTGCCATCCATCCCAAGGACAGTGTGGACAGCGTTTGGGTCAAACTTGCCCATTCGCAAGAGGTGCAGGGCTGGATTCGCGAGTCGGAGATGATGCGTTCCTTTGTGCCCACCGACAGCATATCGCAATCCATCTACCTGTTCAGCGATACGCACGCCTCGTATTTCATTGTGATTTTCGCCTTGTTTGTGGCGGTCTGGTTGTTTCGGGCGTTCCGCCGCAAGCAGTTGCAGATGGTCTATTTCAATGATATCGACAGCGTCTATCCCTTACTGTTATGCCTGTTGATGGCATACAGCGCTACCATCTACGAGTCGATGCAGGTTTTTGTGCCCGAAACCTGGCAGCATTTTTATTTCAATCCCACTTTATCCCCGTTTAAAGTGCCGTTGGTCTTGTCCGTCTTCCTGATGAGCCTTTGGCTGTTTGTCATTGTCCTGCTGGCGGTGCTCGACGACTTGTTCCGGCAATTGAGTCCGGCGGCTGCGGTGTTCTACCTGTTAGGACTGGCATCCTGTTGCATTTTCTGCTATTTCTTTTTTATCCTCACCACACCTATTTATATAGGTTACGCGTTTTTGGTCGTCTTCACGGTGGTGTTCCTCCGCAAGTTCCGGATGTCGCTTGCCGCTTCTCGCTATCGTTGCGGCAATTGCGGACAACGGTTAAGGGACAAAGGCGTGTGCCCGCAATGCGGAGCTGTGAATGAATAAATGCACTTTCGATTCTTCTTGCGGTACTTGAAAACCGGACTTCCGCAGGCCTCTGTTGACGAGGTTTCGTCAGGCAAAGGAGAAAGGCAGGCTTCTGTTTTTAGATTGCCAGGGTATACGGTCGGTTTCGCCTGGGAAAACCGGGAGTTTCAGCAGGGAAAACTGAGAGTTTCAACAGGCAAAACTCCGAGTTTCCAAGCGTGAAACTGGCAGTTTCAGCCTGCGAAACTGAGAGTTTCAGCGTGTGGTTCTCGTGTGAAACTGATGTGTGGTGCAAACAGCCCGCTTGGCAGCGTGACAGATAACTTGTGCCGGCAGTATCTGTCACGCCCATCCGTCACGCTTCAATCCGTTTCTGTTCAGTCGATTAAGTCGCAATCCGTGACAGCATGACGGATGTTACAAAGAAAATAAACTTCTTGTGGGACGGATTAGCGCGTCGGTCTCTTTTCTGAAGGACAGATACTCCGGATGCCTGAGCAGTTGCAGCCGGAGAAGTCAGAGTTAAAAATAACAAAAACCGTCCTCCCCGAATAAGGGCAGTCCTTCTGTTCGCGTGTCCTTTCTTGCGTAGGACAACCGGTTCTTTTATCCGGTTAAATCATGAAAAACAGGGCATTCCTTTCTTTTCGGAAGATTTGTGTAGGTAATTGCGGAAGAAAGTGCCCACTATATATGCTTTACAGTGGTTATCTTTGCCGACATACTTGATACAAACAAAATCTTTGATAGACATGAAAAACAAATTCTTGAAAATCTTTCTCTTTCTGGCTGTCTGCATGACGGGAACAACCGTGCAAGGCCAAACCGATTTGTTGCCTGCCGACCGGGAAATTCCTTTGGAGTATGGAGCCGACCGACTGGGCAAACGTCAGGATGCGGCGATGCGGAAGTTTCGTGATAACCGTTTGGGGGCTTTCATTCATTGGGGACTGTATGCCATTCCGGGCGGCGAATGGAACGGTAAGATATATCCCGGAGCGGCCGAATGGCTGAAAGCCTGGGCAAAAGTTCCCGCCGGTGAGTGGCTGAAACTGATGGATAAGTGGAACCCCGGGAAGTTCAATGCCAAAGCATGGGCGGCTATGGCAAAGAAGATGGGAGTGAAATACGTGAAAATCACCACCAAGCACCACGAAGGATTCTGCCTGTGGCCCAGTAAATACAGTCAGTATACCGTAGCACAAACACCTTATAAAAAAGATATATTGGGCGAATTGGTAAAAGCCTACAATGATGCGGGCATAGACGTCCATTTCTATTTCTCCGTCATGGACTGGAGTCATCCCGATTACCGCTACGACATCAAGTCTGCGGAAGACAGCATCGCCTTCAACCGCTTTCTGGAGTTTACGGACAATCAGTTAAGAGAGTTGGCAACGCGCTACCCCACCGTCAAGGACTTCTGGTTCGACGGCACCTGGGATGCCAGCATCAAGAAGAACGGCTGGTGGACGGCCCATGCCGAACGGATGCTGAAAGAGCTACTGCCCGGCGTCACCGTCAACAGCCGCCTGCGTGCCGATGATTACGGCAAGCGCCATTTCGACAGCAACGGACATCTGATGGGGGATTACGAATCTGCCTACGAGCGCCGTTTGCCCCATCCCGTAAAAGACCTGAAAGTGACCCGCTGGGACTGGGAAGCCTGTATGACCGTGCCCGAAAATCAGTGGGGCTACCACAAAGACTGGTCGATAAGCTATGTAAAGACCCCGTTGGAAGTGCTGGAACGAATCGTCCATGCCGTATCCATGGGTGGCAACATGGTGGTGAACTTCGGCCCGCAAGCCGACGGCAACTTCCGCCAAGAAGAAAAAACACTTGCCGATGCCCTTGGCGTCTGGATGAAGAAATATGGAGAATGCATCTATGGCTGCGACTATGCCGGCTTTGAAAAGCAGGATTGGGGATACTATACCCGCAAGGGTGACGACGTCTACATGGTCGTATTCAATGTTCCTTATTCCGGCAAGTTAGTGGTAAAGTCTCCGAAAGGCGTCGAAGTCCTCCAGGCTTCCTTACTCGGCAGCAACCGTGAAGTCGAAGTCGTGGAAACAGCCAATCATGAGTATAATGTCTCCATGCCGTCGCACAACCCCGGCGAACCGTTTATTATCAAACTGAAGGTGACGGAGAAGCAGGGGAAGGCAAACCGGTATAGGGAGGCGCTGACGTAGGAGGTATTAGGAAGAAGGAGTTATAGGAGTTAAAGAAGTTAGAGGAGTTATAGCCCGATACTTCTGCTTATACAAACAAAAACATATGGAAAGAGTATTGAGCTTTAACTCCTCTAACTCCTAACGAAGTGATAACTCCTCTAACTCCTAAAAAGCTCCTTTAACTCCTAAAAATATAAACTAACCAACAACATCAATATGAAGAAAAATTTAATTCTTATTCTCGCTCTTTTGGTTACGGCCTCTTTGTCTGCCCGGCAAAGTTTCCGCAAACCGGAAATTAAATCAATTATGAAGCGTGTTGCCGACTGGCAAATTGCGAATCCAAACAAAACCGCGGAACATGACGATTTGGACTGGACCCACGCCGTGTTATACACCGGCATGGTGGACTGGGCCGAACTCACCGAAAAAGAAGACAACGACAGCACCTACTACAAGTGGCTGCTTCGTATCGGTCAACGTAATCATTTTCAAGTAGGCAAGTGGATGTACCACGCCGATTTTATTGCCGTCGGACAGCCTTTTATCGACCTTTACCTGAAATATGGCAATAAGAAAATGATTGCTCCCGTCATGGCGCGTGCCAACTGGGTGGTAGAGAATCCCGCCGAAACCACCCTCGAACTGGATTACCGGCATCTGGAAACCCTCGACCGCTGGTCGTGGTGCGATGCTTTGTTTATGGCTCCCCCCGTGTATGCCAAGCTGTATGCACTGACCAAAGACAAGAAGTATCTGGATTTCCTGAACCGGGAGTACCGCGCTACCTACGATTACCTTTATGACCAGGAAGAACACCTGTTCTACCGCGATCGCCGCTATTTCGACAAGAAAGAGGCGAACGGAAAGAAAGTCTTCTGGGGACGTGGCAACGGCTGGGTGCTGGGAGGACTGTCGGAGATACTTCAGGTATTGCCGCAGGACGAACCCTCGTACGGATTCTACAAAGACCTGTTCGTTACCTTGGCCACCCGTGTTGCCGGCCTGCAAAGTCCCGACGGCTACTGGCACGCCAGCCTGCTGGACCCGCAATCCTATCCCTCGCCCGAGACCAGTGCCACCGGCTTCATTGTCTATGCGCTTGCCTACGGAGTGAACGAAGGACTTCTGGATAAGAAAACCTTCCTGCCCGTGATAGAAAAGGGATGGCAAGCCCTGGTGGATGCCGTGGAGCCGGATGGTAAATTAGGCTTTGTGCAGCCCATCGGCGCCGACCCCCGCAAGGTGACGCGCGACATGACCGAGGTATATGGCGTAGGCGCTTTCTTGCTGGCGGGTTGCCAGATCTATAAAATGAATAACGACTGACGCGATGAAACATCTCTATCTGATTTGCCTGCTTGCCTGCCTGTTGGGGGGTGGTACGGCACTGTCTGCCCGCGAAGTAACCGCCTTCAATGACGGGTGGGAATTTAAGAAAGGCCCGTTCAGCGACGAACCCATGAAGTCCGCTTCGCAATGGAACGGCAACTGGGAAAAGGTCCGCATTCCGCATACCTGGAATGCGCAGGACATGCAGCTCAAGACCAATTCCTTCTACGCCGGCGAAGCCTATTACCGCAAGAAATATCATTTCCCCCGTGAGATGCAGGGCAAACGCGTCTATCTCCGCTTCGAAGGAGTAGGCTCCTGTGCCGAAGTCTATGTGAACGGTTACCTTGTCGGAACCCATAAAGGCGCTTATTCGGCCTTTGCCTGTGAAATCAGCGGTCAGGTCAAGTACGGCGAGGACAACGAAATCATCGTTAAGGCCGATAACCGTGCCCGCCCCGATGTGATACCGGTCAATCACAGCCTTTTCGGTGTGTATGGAGGCATCTACCGTCCCGTGTGGCTGGTGGTGACCGAACCTTGCAATATCGTCGTCACCGATTACGCCTCGCCGGGAGTCTACATCACTCAGAAGAATGTTTCCGCCAAGTCGGCGGAGGTGTCGGTCAAGGTGAAACTCGACAATGCGACACTCGCGTCCGTTCCGTTGGTATTGGAAAATGCGATTTATGACCGCAACGGCCGGTTGGTAAAGAAACAGGCCCGCGACGTGGAACTGACTCCGCAGGGAGTACAGTCCTATACCACGGATTTCAGCCTCCGCAACCCCCATCTCTGGCAGGGACGTGAAGACCCGTATCTCTACAAGGTGGTATCGCGCCTGATGCAAGACGGCAGGGTAATCGACGAAGTGGTGCAACCGTTGGGACTGCGCCGCTATGAAATCGTAGCCGGCAAAGGCTTCTACCTGAACGGAAAGAAATACCCCATGTACGGCGTCACCCGGCATCAAGACTGGTGGGGGCTGGGAAGCGCCCTGACCAACCGCGAACACGATGCCGACCTGGCAGCTATTATGGATGTGGGCGCCACCACCGTCCGTTTCGCCCATTACCAGCAGTCGGACTATCTCTATTCGCGCTGCGACACCCTGGGACTGATTATCTGGGCGGAGATTCCCTTCGTGAACCGCGTCACCGGGCAAGAGTGGGAGAATGCCCACCGGCAGATGCGCGAACTCGTCCGGCAGAGCTTCAACCACCCCTCCATCTATATCTGGGGAATGCATAACGAGGTATATCATCCCCACGGATATACGGCCGCCCTCACCCAGTCTCTGCACGACCTCTGCAAGACGGAAGACCCCGACCGCTATACGGTAGCGGTCAACGGATACGGCCATGCCGAGCATCCCGTCAACCAGAATACCGACGTGCAGGGCATGAACCGCTACTTCGGCTGGTACGAGAAGAAAATACAAGACATCCTGCCCTGGGTGGAGAAGATGGAAAAGGAATATCCGTGGCAGAAACTGATGCTGACGGAGTATGGCGCGGACGCCAATATCGGGCATCAGACGGAATATCTGGGCGACGCCCTGAACTGGGGCAAACCGTTTTATCCGGAAACTTTCCAGACCAAAACGCACGAATATCAGTGGAGCGTCATTGCCGCTCACCCCTATATTATAGCCTCTTATCTATGGAATATGTTCGATTTTGCAGTTCCCATGTGGGAAAGAGGGGGAATTCCTGCACGAAATTTAAAAGGATTGATTACCTTTGACCGCAAAACGAAGAAAGATTCTTATTTTTGGTATAAGGCGAATTGGAGTAAAGACCCGGTACTTTATCTGACACAACGACGCAACACTGACCGTGAGAAGAAAGAAACGTCCGTAACGGTATATTCCAATATAGGTACTCCGAAGGTGTATCTGAACGGAACGGAACTGACGGGAATACGGAAAGGCTACACAGATGTGCACTATGTATTCGATAAGGTGACCTTAAATCAGGGAAAGAATAGCTTGAAGGCCGTAGTGGTTTACAGCGGTAAGGAATATACGGACGAACTGGAATGGATATACAACGGGGAGCACAAACGGGAAACCGATTCTTATGAAAATAAGAAAGAACATGCCGGTTGGTGATGCCTTTTTGGATATGAGTGTATTTTTATTATTAACTTTAAATTTAAAGATGTATGAAGAGTTTAAAAACATGGCTGTTCGGTATGTGTGTGGTTCTGTGCGCTTGCTCGTCGCAGACTTCTACCTTGCAGACCAACGACAAGGGAACTCAATGGAAGTGGGATAACGGAACGATTGTAGTCCAGACTCCCGAACGTCCGGCAGGACAGAAAAGTGTAATCGGGCTTGCGTTGCCCAAGATGGAAGTAGTCCGTGTAGGATTTGTAGGATTGGGAATGCGTGGCCCTGGTGCCGTAGAACGTTTTACGCATATCCCCGGTACGCAGATTGTAGCTCTGTGCGATTACGAAGCTGCGCGTGCCGAAAGATGCCAGAAGTATTTGGAGAAGGCCTCTATGCCGAAAGCCGCCATTTATTCCGGAGAAAAAGGATACGAAGAACTGTGTAAGCGCGACGATATAGACCTGGTTTATATCGCCACCGACTGGCTGCACCACTTCCCCGTTGCCATGTGCGCCCTGGAGAACGGCAAGAACGTAGCCATCGAAGTTCCTTCCGCCATGAACCTGAAGGAATGCTGGGACTTGGTTAACATGAGCGAGAAGACCCGCAAGCATTGCATGATTCTGGAAAACTGCTGCTACGATTGGTTCGAAATGAATACGTTGAACATGGCTCAGCAAGGCGTGTTCGGCGAAGTGATTCGTGCGCAGGGAGCTTATATCCACAACCTCAGCCCGTTCTGGGATCACTACTGGAAGAATGGGGAAGGCGACAAGTTGGGCTGGCGTCTGGATTACAACATGAGACACCGCGGCGACGTATACGCCACTCACGGCCTCGGCCCTGTGGCTCAGGCACTCGACATCCATCGTGGCGACCGTATGCAGACGCTGGTTGCAATGGATACCAAATCCGCAGTGGGCAAGGCGCTGGTAGAAGAAAGAGCCGACTCTGTTTGCAATAACTTCCGCAACGGTGACCATACGACTACGCTGATTCGTACCGCCAACGGCAAGGTGATTGAAATACAGCACAACGTAATGACTCCGCAACCTTACAACCGCCTGTACCAACTGACCGGTACGAAAGGTTTCGCCAATAAGTACCCGATTGAGGGATATGCCCTCGATGCAGCGCAGATGAGCGCATCCGGCGTAGAGCCGAAGGTGGACGACCTCAACTCGCACAGCTTCATGTCTCAGGCGGATATGGATGCCCTGGTAGCCAAATACCAGCACCCCATCCTGAAGAAATACGGCGAAATGGCTAAGGAAGTAGGCGGACACGGCGGTATGGACTTCATCATGGACAGCCGTATGATATACTGTCTGCAAAACGGTCTTCCGCTGGATATGGACGTTTATGACTTGGCTGAATGGTGCTGTCTGGCCGAACTCGGCGAACTTTCTATGGACAACAATTGTGCAGCCGTGGCATTCCCCGACTTCACTCGTGGCGAATGGAACGTGGTGAAAGGTTACAAACACGCCTATGCAAGTCCGGAAGACGAAGCCGCTGCCATGGCAAAAGCCAAGGCGTTCACTGCCAAACTGAAAGAGCAGGGTGCTCAGGAATGGGCGAAGGAAGGCGCTAAGAAGTAAATAGTAGCTGCATCCATAGGAAGACAGCTTACTGTTAGATAGATTTTAGGCACGGATGACACGGATTTTCACGGATAAGTTTAAAGAAATCCGTGAAAATCCGTGTCCTCCGTGCCTAAAAAATTAAGGGCGTCAAAACGCACTATTTAAAGACTGAACACAGAAGGCACAGAGGTTTTATTTTGAACACTTTAAAAAGCTCTGTGTCTCTGTGACTCTGTGTTTAATTCATTTTTGATACACCTCTTACATTTATTCCGTTACTTTCAACAACTCCTTTTTCATCGTATCTACTCCCGGGAAACCGGTTTGTCGGTACTTCACATTCCCTTCCCGGTCCACTATCAGGTACGTCGGTACGCCCTCGATTTTAAAGAACTGGCTGAGATAATCCCATTGCTTTTGCGTCAGCCGGAAATGTTCGCCGTGAATGTCCGGTATCATATTCTCCCAAGTCTTCAGCGGAGAAGTCTCCCCGGTGATGTACAGGTAAACGATATCCTTGTCTTTCAACTCCTCTTTCATCGGAACCATCGCTTTGTTTGCCATGCGGCACGGACCGCACCACGTAGCCCAGAAGTCCACCAGCAATACCTTTCCGCGGAATTTGCTGATGATGGAAGCGAATAAATCCTCGTCGGTTACCTCGCCCGCCTCGTTCACGTTGAAACCCGTTTTCTTCTTGTTGGCTTCAATCTTAGCCAGCAGTTCGTTGTCGGCATCTTCCAGCATGGCGCGCAATGCTTCGGGCAGGGTAGGCAGAATCGCCTTGTCTTCTTTGCCCAACGGGGTAAATCCCTTGATTTGGAGGTAGAGCGGAAGGGCTTTCTCGATGTCGAAGAAGATTCCCCGGTCCGTACCCCAGGCCTCTGCCATCTCCTTTGTTTTCATCCGGTTGGCGCCTGCGGGGTAATAGTACATTTCCGCCAACAGGGATTTCGGATGGTTCAGGTAGGCGGAACGGCTGTTGTCTATATAATCTGCCGGCATCTTGTCCTGCAATTCCTGAAAGTACTTATCGGCTTGTTCACGCGTAATCTTGCCGCTGCGGATGGCGGCGGAAGTCAGCGAGCTGGGCGCTCTTTGCAGCAGGAGTTCCTCGTTTATCCGGTTGCCCAGGGTGAGCACCTGGCGTGTAGCCCGGCTCACGGGCATGTTGTCTATCACCTTCCCGATGCTGTCGGACAGATGCAGCACTTGCTCCTTGTAAGTTTCGAAACTCATGTCGTCGCCCATATTGACGTCCCGGAATACTTTGTCGCGCAGGTTCGGAATCTCGTTGAGGCTGTTCAGCTCCTGCGCCAGGAAAGCAAGCGGACCGTTCACATAGATGGCTTCGCCTTCGCCCTTCTCTTTGCTGTGGAATTTCGATTGCCGGCGTGACACTTCGCGCAGGTTGACGATGAGTTCGGTTTCCTGTCCCGGTTCCAGGTAGAGGGTTACCATTCCCGGTCTTCCGGGCACGATGACCGAGCTGGGAGTGGTGGCGGTCAGTTTCACTTCCTGGCTGAAACTTCCGTCGTCACGGACGGTCAACGGAACTTCGGTGATGTCCGCTTTCATCCCCTCCCAAAGAATCAAGGTCAGGGGGCGCGTCATCATTCCGGCATGATAATCCAGCAACCGACCTTTCAGGGTGGCTTTTCCGTAGCGGATGACCGGGTCGGGCAGTTCGGCATTCGGGTCTGTCTTATGTACCACGGCGCTTGCCGGAAGTTTCAACGGAGGCAGTTTCTTGCCTTTCAGTTGGATGCCCCAGATGCTGAAGCCGTTTTCCACATCGTTGCCTTCCGTGAAGTCGATGCTTGTCGCCGTATCGGGCAGCGGGGGGAATACCAACTGGAATTCGGCTTCTCCCGATTCCGGCATCCAGAATTCCTTGCCCGGTGTGATACCGATGCCCGAGCGCAACAGGTAGGTTTCACCGTTGTTATCCTTCAGATAGCTTTCTTCGGCGATTCTTATCCAGTTTTTGGGGCGGTACTTGGCATAGATATGCAAGATGGTGGCGGTATCGCTCATTACAACTTTACTGACCTCGATGGAAGTCGTATTTCTTACGCAGAACGGCGGTTTCTCGATTACCCGTTCCTTCGCCTGAAGTGTGGTGCACAGCAGCAGGGCGACAATAAAAGAAAGTGTTTGTTTCATCATATAAGTAAGTGATAAAAATTAGTATCTGTCATTTTGTACCTGTCATTCAACGTCTGAGGATGTGTCAAAAGTGAATTAAACACAGAGTCATGACAAATAGTATAAGTTAAATCTACATTTTGCCCGCAAATTACGAACAATTCGTACACAAACCCCTCCGCCCGCGTTAATTGATGCAAAAAGGAGAAAAAACGTGCATGTTTGTCAGAATCATCGTATCTTTGGGAGCAATAAATATCATCTGTGTACTATGAAAGCAAAACTAATTATCTCCGCCTTGTTGATGGCACTCTCCCTCAACGCCCAAATCGTCTACCACGACGCCGCCCGTTTCCCCCTCCTGGGAAAAGCTACCGAATCCACCCTCACGCGCTACGAGCGCCTGCCGGATTCGCTGGAACACATCTCCCGCAAGCCCCTGTGGGAATTGGGGCGCAACAGTGCCGGACTCGCCGTCCGCTTCCGTTCCAACTCCACCCGTATCGTCGCCCAATGGGAAGTGAGGTTCAACAATAGCATGAACCACATGACCCCCACCGGCATCAAAGGTCTCGACCTCTACTGCCTGCAAGACGGCAAATGGATTTTTGCCGGAAGCGGCCGCCCGCAAGGCAAGGTCAACAAGGCGCTGCTCGTGAACAATATGTTGCCCCAGGAACGTGAATACCTCTTATACCTTTCCCTGTACGATGGCGTCACCTCCCTCTCCATCGGCGTAGACTCTCTTTCCGACATTTCTGCCCCTGCGGTGAACTTGCCGGAACGCCGCAAACCTGTCGTATTCTATGGCACCAGCATCCTGCAAGGCGGCTGCGCTTCCCGTCCCGGCATGGCGCACACTAATATCCTGGAGCGCTGGCTCAACCGTGAGTGCATCAACCTGGGCTT
>ENA-OYYE01000280-OYYE01000280.1-human-gut-metagenome-genome-assembly--contig:-NODE-280-length-31250-cov-8.040872_pt1 | contig 31250 bp, 24 predicted proteins | sample MGYA00243244_ERZ653437 | MGnify/ENA primary metagenome ERZ653437 (study PRJEB26926, sample SAMN06165130) | human gut metagenome | biome: ENVO:00009003; feature: ENVO:2100002; material: ENVO:00002003...
TTATAATTCAATGAATAGTGAAAGAATTAAAGAATGAAAAACGTAGTTTAATGTAAAACGTAGTTTAATGTAAAATGTAAAGTGAAAAATGAAAAGTGAAGTTACCATAAGACAGTTACAGGTAGAGGTTATCCGCACAGATAGCCACAAGCAGGACTATCATGCTTTAACTACTCTAACTACTAACGAAGTGATAACTACTCTAACTACTATCAAATCCATGCTTACAAAACATATTATCCGATTAGCCTTGTGCTTACCGCCTCTGTGCATAGCCGCCTCCTGCACATCCGACGTGACCGCGCCCGATGCCGCCCCCACGCCATTCCCCGGCATCAGCACCATCTATGCCGAAAACATGCGGACGCCGGAGACGCGGGCGGTGGCGGGAACACAGACTGTTGCAGATGCAGAAGCAGGGATACGGGCACAAGCAAGCACCCGCGCCGTTACCCTCCCCGAACCCACCTATACGCGCATCCCAACCAATGCAAGCATAGGCATCTTTATTTATGGGGACAACCGCAAGGCTCAGTATAACAAAACCACCGGAAAGTGGGAGCCGGAAACCGCTTACAACCTCACCGGCAGCACCCATATAGGCGTGTATTCTCCTTATACCCCGAATGAGAAATTCGAGGATATCGGTGCAGATGGAATGTTCTACATCAGCCCCTCCCTGTACAGCGCCGAGAAAGACTTGATGTGCGGACACGCCGAAGTCAACAGCCAGATGAAAGATATATCCATCGCGATGAGCCACGTCTTCACACGCCTCTCCATCACCCTGGTGAAAAGCGAATTAGTGGAATACGCAGGCACCAGCAAGCTGACCAAGCTAAAAGTAAGTGGAGACAACATCATTAAAAGACGCCATTTCATCCCTTCCCTGGCTTGGTACAATAATGGGCCGGATGGTTATACCCCCTACGAAACACCGGCCCTCGACCTCACCATAACAGGCACCGACCCCACCTCGTCCAAGTACGCCGTCAAGGTAGACCTGCTGCTTGTCCCGGAAATCACCGGCGATTACGGTGGCGGCTCGCTCGACGACGCCACCCCCGCCGATATAAAACCCATGAAAGACGTCATCCTCACCGCCACCGTCGACGGCAAAGACATGACCGTCGTCATCCCCGCCGCCAAATTCATCTACGGCCTCTTTCCCGGCGTGCAATACAACGTAGTGCTGAACCTGAAACCCAAGTCGCTGGAACTCGTCAGCCTGCAAACGGAGGAGTGGGATACGGCAACGACGAAGGTGGAGGATAATGGGGCGACGCTGGAGGAAGACCCGGGACCAATTAATAATTAATAATGAAAAATGAAAAGTGAGTCGTTAATGTAAAAGGAATAATGAAAAATGAAAAGTGAAAGGTTATACTTCATGCTTGTCTGGTTGCTCGCTGCACTCTGCGCAGCCTGCACTGCCGACGACTGTGCCCCCGACGCCAATAACAACGGCACGCGGACTGCACTGCAACTCGCTGCCTTGCAGGTGGAGAGCGCGATGCAAGCTGCGGACAGCCGGGCGGGGCACGCTGACGACGGAAGCACCGATACCCGCACAGGCAGTACAGATCCTGACGGAAGCATCGGCACCCGCGCCGTCGCCACCACCCCCTACGCCACCGACCGCTTTATCGGCTTCTTCGTGAAAGACGGCGGGCACTACAAGAAAGTGAACAACCGCAAGGGAGTGTACGACACCAGTCGCGGACGCGGCCTTTGGCTGCCCGTTGCCGACACCCAGACCGACAGCATCTGGCTGGACAACCACGACGAAGACGTCTGCATCTACGCCCCCTACGACGCCGGCAACGATGCCCTGAACACAAAGACCGACGGCCTCATCAAGCTCACCGCGGGCAAGGACGTCAGCAAACTGGAGGCTTGGGCGCACCGCTTCAAGGTGAACCATCGAAGCGTCTTCACCCTGGGCACCCTCACCATGCAGCGCCTGCACGCCCGGCTGCAAATCTCCGTCAAGAGGTCCGACGACTATCCCAGTCTGCTCTACCTCAACTCTTTGCTGTTCGTCAATAGCAAAGACGGCATCTGCCAGTGCCCCGCCGAAGCCACCTACAACGTCTTTGCCGACGTTCCCACCGGCACCGCCGAGGCGGACAAGCCCTACGTGGGCTACACCTACGGCACCAAGCCGCTGGAAGTAACCATATATCCATACGATACGTACGCCCCGGTTACCGACGGAGACGAAACAGACATCCTGATCATCCCCCGCCGCCTCACCGACGACATCAAGCTGACCATCGACGGCATGTTCCCCACCACCATCCCACCAGATAAAAACAATGCATCGAAGTGGGTGCGCCGCCTTTTCAGCGTGACGATACAGAAGACGAAGTTCGACAATCAAATCAAAGCCGGCAAGAGCTACAAAGTGGAACTCACCTTCAAGCCCACCGACATAGAGGTCAGCTCCGTGCAGGTGGCGGAATGGGAGGAGAATACGCTGAAGAACGAAGAACCAAAATTCGAGGACGATGCGCCGTAGGCGAATTAATAATGAAAGAATTAAAGAATGAAAGAACAGCGGAGCTGTTCTGAATGAAAAATGTAAAATGAAAAATGAAAAACGTTGTTCAATGTAAAGGGAATAATGAAAAATGAAAAGTGAAGTTATTATAAGGAATTTACAGTCAGAGTCTATCCAAAGGCTGAAAGCCTTGTATCTTACAGCCCGGGGCAGCGCCCCGGGTAAGCACCCCCTCACCCCCGCTGCGCCCTGTAAGGGCAAAAGCAACGGACATCAGATTATGCCCTTACAGGGCGCAAGACCGGATGACAACCTTTACCCGGGGTGCTACCCCGGGCTGAGTAGATACAAGGCTTCCAGCCTTGCGATACGTTATCATGCCCAAATACTTGATTCATGCGCTATCACGCCGCACGGCATTAGCACATTAGCATATTAGCACATTATTCCATTAATCTATTAAAACAACCAGATATGAAGCACCAACTCTTATACCTCCTCGCCTTAGGGCTGACCTGCGGATGCACGCACGACGCCGAGCCCTCCCCTGCCGACCTCGTACCCCCCGAAGGGACGCCGCTGGAAATTGCGGGCGTACAGATGGGAGGGTATGCCGAAACACGGGCTACCTATACCCCGTTTCCTCCGGCAGGCACTGCAAGCAGCAACTATTCTATAGGTCTATACTGCCAAAAAGCGGACCCCAGCGACAAGGAACAGTACAATTACCAATACATATACGACTCATCTGATTCAAAATGGTATTCGATTGATGCCGGTGTATTACTGATGCTGCATGGTACAGATACCGATGTCTATGCGTACCATCCCTATAAGGATGAGACAACGGATGCAACTATAAGAACAAAAACCTCCCCCGATTTTGGCAACTCCTATTCTATGGGGACAATGGTTAATAATCATGAATTCGACCTAAAGACCTGCTACTACCACCCCGACTTCGACATCTGCTACGGCGTGTCGAAGAAGCGGAACGGCACGCCTTCGGGAAAGGTCGCCACGTTCAAGCTGGACCATATCATGGCAAAGTTCCAACTCACCTTAGTAAGGCACAAAGACTATCCCGGAGTATGCCAGATCAAACGGATTTATCTGAGACATCGGCAAGCAACTGATCCGCCGACAAAGAACAATTTTATAACGGAGGCCAGGTTTGATATGCTCACCGGAACGTGGAATCCCCCGAGTACTATGACAGTATACGATTACCCCCCCGACCCCACAGTCAGTCTGAGCAATTACGCGATAGGGCCTATCACGATTACGAAGGATAAGGAGTGGAATGGATATGATACTATGACTTCGGAACAAAAAGTAGAGACCCGTCCGATACTTCTGATTCCGGAGAAAATAGGACCTCCCAATAACAGCGGTAGTACCCTGCTTACTGTAGAAATCGAAGTAGACGGCAGAAAGATGCAAACAGTACTCAATATCGGAGCTTATGGCGGACTTATATGTTCCGGACAGTTCTATAAAGCCACACTGATAATCCACGGCACAGACATCAAAGTGAATAGTGTGGAGGTAGCGAACTGGGAGGAACAAACGATTCAGAACAGCGGTAAGGACTTCGAGCCGAAGCCGGCGGAGTAGAACAGCGCAGCCCAAAGGCTGAAAGCCTTGTATCCTACAGCCCGGGGCAGCGCCCCGGGTAAGCCCCACCTCACAACCGCTGCGCCCTGTAAGGGCAAAAGCAACGGAAAGCAGATGATGCCCTTACAGGGCAGTTCAATGTAAAATGTAAAGTGAAAAATGAAAAGTGAAGTTATCATAAGGAATTTACAGTCAGAGGTTATCCGCACGGGTAGCCACAAGCAGGACTATCATGCTTTAACTACTCTAACTACTAACGAAGTGGTAACTACTCTAACTACTAACGTAGTGATAACTCCTTTAACTACTAACGCAGTGATAACTCCTCTAACTCCTAAAATATCATGAACCTACTAAAGCGACATATCATCCTCACGAACGAAAAGAAGCACATGCACATGCTGCGGGCGCTGATGCGGGCGATACGGCGGTCGACACACACCCTGCTGCTCACCACCCTGCTGTCTGCCGCCGCCCGGCTGCTCAGCAGCGGCACGCTCCTTTGCGGCAGCACCCTCCTGCTCTGCAGCGCCCTTGCCTCGTGCACCCCTGCCGAGGACGTCACTGACACCGGCAACCCCACACTGCCCGCCGATGCCGAAGTCCCCCTGTCCGTGCAATCGGTCGATATAGAAGGAGGACTGGAGGTGCTGACACGCACGAAGGAGAAGACCGGCGCAACAACGAAGACCAGCGCAGCGACGGACACACGCGCAGCAGGAGAAACACGGGCCGCTATGCCGGAGACACGCGCCACCACTTACACCGAATTAAAAACGAAAGGCGATGTGATAAACATCCTCCGCCTACCGAACGACGACTACCCCACTGAGATTACTGAGGGCGTAAAGTATAGATACAACGGAACATCGTGGGAGCCGGGAACTTATACGAATCGTGTATTCACAGCAGACCCGAAACAGGCAATCAAGCTGGGCGCTAAAGACAGCAAGGATTTGCTGTATGCCTTTTATGCCCCTGACAGTACCTACCAATTCGAAGTCTATAATGGTGAGATATCTCTGAACCCAATATATATAACTGATATGAGATGGTATAAAAAGGGGAAGAAGAATGACACAAGCTATTCCGTTGCCAAGTATGACTTTTGCTATTCCGCTGCCGGTGAAGCGCAAGCCGTTTCCCCCGCTACGGAAGTCTATAACTTCCATCCAGGAGTGAAATTCTCCATGAAGCGGCTCCTTACCCAACTGGGGATAAAAGTCACCCGCGGCGATAACTATGCCGGTGTGGGTGAAATCGGAATCATAATCTGGCCGAAAAATGCCAAATTTACCAGTAGCGGTTATTTCGATACCAAGACCGGTACACTGACCAGGGTTAACCCGTATGGAGGTACGGCAACCAGCAGCCATGAAGGTGGTGATCCTGTACGCCACTATTTCGATTTACCCAAAGCGGGCGATGTATACGAAGACGGCGTGTTGATGTTCCCTCCGGGCCTGCAATTGGATGCCAACATGAGTATGGGAAACTTCAGCTTCGTCGTGGACATAGAGGCCGACGGCATCAAGCTGGCCGACCTGAGCATACCCTACTCCCAGCTCGAAATGCTGATGAACGCCTCCCGAAACAACTTCGACATGAAAGCCGGCATCAAATACGTCCTCAACCTGAAACTGGACTACCGCAGCCTGGAACTGGAGGGCGTGCAGGTGGCGCAGTGGGATGCGAAGACGCTGGCGGATGCCGAGGCGGGATTTGAATTGGATTTGCCGGGGGTAGGGATACAAGTGGCGAAGGCCGATATCAATGAGACCACCGCTGCTACCGGTCAGCCGATGGCATGTACAGAGAATGACAAGGAACTGCTCTCCGAGCTGATTTGGGCAAGTGGAAATGCAAAAACACATTCTTCTTCTCCTTCTTTTTCATACGAGTGGGAGGCACAGCAAGAGGGAGTCGGAGAACTCTTCAGCTGGGCTACAGCCGTCGATATCTGCAAGTACTTCGGCGAAGAACATTATGACCTCGACCCCAACCTCAGCAACATCGATCAATTCGGCACAGGATGGCGTCTTCCCACCAAAACAGAATTGGATGCGCTTTCGCATTGCAGAGGAAATGATGATATGAGCAAGAATGGCGCATGGTTTATGAACTCAACCAAGGGAGTGCTTTTACCGTGGACAATAACCCAATCGGGGGCCGGTGATAGACTTGTTGCCAGTAACTACTGGAGTGGAACTGAGTCAGGAAGTAATGCCTATTGTCTTCGACAAGCTAGCGGAAGTAAGGCAAATACTTATATAACCACGATGGCGAAAAGTGAAAAAAATGCTGTGCGGTGCGTGAAGAAGCCGAAGTAGTTCAATGAATAATGAAAAACGTTGTTCAATGAAAAATGAATAATGAATAATGAAAAACGTGATTCAATGAAAAGGGAATAATGAATAATGAAAAACGAAGAAGTATGATGATGAATAAGAGAAACATATATATCCTCGGCTGGCTGATGCTTGCCGCGTGCACCCCCTTCGAGGGAGTGAACCCGGACGGAACCGACGCAGACGGCAACCTGCCGCCCGTGGCGCTGGAAATAGGAAAGGTGCAGATGCCCGGAGTGTATCATGAAAAAGGGACGAATGCAGGGACACGCAGTGCAGGGACTCGCAATGCAGAGACAAGCAATGCAGAGACACGCAGCGCAGGGACCCGCGCCACCACCTACACCGACTACACCGGCAACATCGGCTTCTTCCGCCAGGCAGTAAGAGTAAACAACGAGTACACCGCAGTGAACAACCGCAAGGGCGAACTCGTGACGCGCACCGTCATCGGGACCGGCACCTCCTACCAAGCCTGGGTGCCCACCGACGACGACCCTGCCACCAAGACCGACAGCATCTGGCTGAAAGAAAAAGACGCCACCCTCGCCGTCTACGCCCCCTACGACGCCGCGCACACCTCCGTCGGCAAGCTGACGCTCACCCCCTGCCTGCTGACCGGCACCGACGCCGACAAAGCCAAGAAATTCATCTACGCCAAGACCTTCAAGGCCAACCGCCAGAACGCCCACCAGGCCACCCTGAAGCTGGAGCACCTCTACACCCGCCTCACCTTCATCGTGAAGCGCCAAAGCTACTACCTCGACCGCGTAGTCCTCAGCCGTCTGTCGCTGCAAAGCTCCCCGCTGGGCGTCTTCATCACCCCCACCATGACCTGCCGGTACAACCTTTTCAGCGCCAACCCCGCCACCGCCTACGAGTACTCCAGCCTCGCCACCGACTTCACCATCGCCGACGTCGCCGCCGCCATCGCCACCAGCAGCAATGCCACCCAGAACGCCAATGCCAGCACCACCATCGACCTGCTGATGCTCCCCACCGACCTCAGCGCCATCCAATACCTCCTGCTCAACCTCACCGTGGACGGGCAGGTGATGAAGACCGCCCTCGCCCCCACCCTCTTTGCCAGTACCCCCAGCGACGTCAGCACTGCCAAACTGGAAGCCGGCAAGCACTACACTGTCAACCTCATCCTCACCCCGAAACTGCTGGAGGTGGCGGAGGTGACGGTGGAGGACTGGATAGACGAAGCCTCCACCCCCGACCTGGACTCGAAGTTCGACGCCGAACCGGGCATACAGTTGGCGCGTGATGAAATCTTCTCATACGGCGAATGTGGCGATGCCGAGAAAGATGTGCTCGCAGGGCTCACCTGGGCGGAAGGCAACCTGGCATCGGTAGACAGACTTGTAGGCCCAGACCTTAAACAATACGAATGGACTGTCTATCCGGAAGAATACGGAATCTATTACACCGGCCGGATATCGCACGGGGCTCCCGACCTCTGCAAACTACTGCTGCCGGAAAAATACGGCACCGACTGGCGCCTTCCCCACCAATGGGAATTCGATGCCCTTATCAAGTGTTCCCAATTTCCGTATGCGCACACCTATACAAGTCCATACGGTGGCACCAAGGAATCGCGCTACATCCAGTGCCTGAACGATTATTACGGCGTCAAGCTGCCTTGTGCCGGCTTTAGTGACGCGTACAGACAGCAGCAGGAACAGAGTGACGCAAGTGCCTACCCCACAGACGAGGAAGGAATCGGCTATTATTGGTTAGAAATGGATGAAGATATGCTAAATAAAGGGTTCCCTTATATCCAACTTGACACTTATCATGGTGACTACACCTATGGATACATCCCGATGAGCGACTCGGGAGGGAGATATACGGCGTACTCCATACGTTGCGTGAAAGGCACCTCCGTCGCCCCTCCCGGATGGACCACAAAATAAAAAACGGAATAGACAACAGATAAAAAAAGACAGAAATATGAGACATATCACCCACATCCTCCCCGCCGCAGCCGCCACCTGGCTGGCGCTGTGCATGGCAGGCTGCACCCCGTCCGAAGCCGGGCAGCCCGCCCCAACCGCCGCCCTGCAGATTTCGTCCGTCAGCCTACGGCCGGCACAGGCCGAGGTAGTGACACGCGCCTCGTACGAACCGGATTTCCCCCATTCCTATGGGGGAGACATAATAGGTGTAGTCCGTCCGGCGGATGACAATTATGCGGAAAGGGGCGAAACCCTCTTCCGCAGCGAACCGAGAGAGGATGGTCTCGGTGTGGTTTGGAAAGCGTGGCAAGAGCTTCCCCTCACCGCACACGATGCCCTGGTATGCGGCCTCTATCCGGAAAAGGCTATGGGCATGCTGACATTGGACGACCCGACAGCCGTTCCCATAGAATCGCTGGTAGACTACGACCCCGATTACAACTTCAGCTACGACACCCAAGTGATGAACGCTTTCCACAACACCGCCTCCTTCGAGCTGAAGCACGCCATGGCAGTGATGCAAATTGCCCTGAAGAAGAGCGGCGGCACGTGCAGTCTCCAGGAAATATCCATCGGGGACGTAGTCACCAAGTCCATCCTCAACCTCAGCACCGCGACGTATGCCGACCCGCCCACCGAATGGGGAGTAGTGAAGAATACACTGGCGACGGCAAAGGACCTGACAACGGATTTCAACCTTTGGGAATTCCTGCTGGTGCCCTACACCGTGCCCGTCGAAGGACTGAAGATACTGCTGAAGGTGAACGGAGACTACTTCAGCGTCACCGTCCCCCAAGCCACGCTCGCCGAGGTGAAGCCCGGATACACCTATCGGGTGGAAATCCTGGTCAATCCCATCTACCTCCAATTGACGGAGGTGAAGATAGTGCCGTGGCAGAATGTCAAGGTAGGGGATAAGGAGTGGCACCCCACCCTCAACGGGGTGCAGTTGGGGATTAATGTTCCCACAGACCAGATAGACTTGGGAGGAACCGCCTGCACGCAGGACGACAAGAACTTGCTCGGTCAACTGCTCTGGGCGGAAGGTAACCTGATGGGGACAAGCTGGAATACGAAAGATTACCAATGGGCCCCCAAGCAGAGCGACTATGGACATTATTATATCTGGAACAGTTCATACACGACAGACAATATCCCCAACAGTATCGATCCCTGCACACTGCTTGCACCCGAAAAATACGGTACAGGCTGGATGACACCACCCACTTTCATATTGGAGGCGCTTATGCATTGCTACGATAAAACTATCACAGCAATAGATGAAGGAACTGCAAACGAAAGACGGGGCTACTGGTTTATGAAAAAAGACAAAGGCCTCTTTCTGCCTTTTGCCGGCTATCGTACCGGGTGCGGCACGATTTCCAATGAAGTGCAGAACAACTTAGCTCTCGATGAATATAAGATAGCCTACTGGGGCAGCCAGGCCTTCGAAGTAGATCCTTCCCTCGGTCGCTGCATCTATGGTTATAAGACTGCTTATGGTAGTGCTATGGAATGGAGTGCCGCAAAAAACAATGGTTTCTCCGTGCGCTGCGTAAAAATAAAACAAAATTAAAACCCTTACGACAATGAAACATACCATCCTCCCCCCCCTGTCCCGCCTGCTGCCCGTCGTGGCCGCCGCCAGCCTGACGCTGCTGTGCGCCGCCTGCACGCAGGACGAAGCCCCCGCCGGCAGGGACGAAACCACGCAGGGCGCCGATGCCGTGCCCCTGCGGATAGCTTCCGTCAGCGTGCAACCGCAGGCGGAAACCCAGACGCGCGCCACCACTGCCACCCCCTTGCAGACGGCGGGCGAGCAAATCTACATCACGCGCATTCTGTCCGGCGCCTCCACGCTGCGCAGCACCTACACCTGCACCGCCGCAGACGGCTGGCAACCCGCCGACCCTGCGCAGCCCGCCTACCTGCTGCCCCAGTCGTCAAAGATAGTGGCCACTTATCCCATCTACAATCAGACGGGCACAGGCACGCTGAATTGCTATGCGGGCGGCATCATGCCGCTGCCGCCACCCTCAGACCCCTCCGAGGTCGGCATAAATCACGCCATCGACTACTGCTACGAGGTAAAGGATATGACAAACGCCGACCCCGTGGCAGCCTTCCGGCTGAAACACATCATGGCGAAGGTGCAATTCCACTTCATGAAGGGCTCGGATTATGGCAGCACAAACCCGCCCCAGGTCACCTATATCCAGATGAGCCATCCCATGCTGGCGATACAAAACACCATAAACCTTGTCAACGGACAATGGACCAATCCTATCATGCGGCCCGGCTCCCCCGCCTGGTCGGGAGTCTACAAGGTGACCCAAACAGAAAGAGAACCGAGTGACGGCACCTATGCCGAAATGCTGATCATACCGGCCTCCTTGTATCCCGAGGGCCGTGATGGCACTGTCGAAAGCACCTATCTCCGGTTTCAGTTCCTGGTGGACGGCAAGTCGGTGAGTACAGAGGTTCGGATACTCGACCTTCCGTTTTATAAGGACACAGATACCAGCTTCGACCCCGGCACGCGCTATAAGTTCGACTTCATCCTCCGTCCCGGCGGGGCGGAAGTGAAAGACGTGAAAATGCTGGCGTGGGAAACGGCACCGACGATTGACGGCGGGGAGACGGCGGAGACGGCGACGGACTACGTGGAGATATTGGGGACGAAATGGGCCAAAAATGACGTGATGTACAAAGACGGAAAATTCATCATTAACCCCGGAAAAGACCCCACAGGTGAAACTACAGGGGAAGCAAAGAAATTTCAATGGGATGCGACGAATTCATATTTTAATTTTAAGTTTAAAATTGGATTTTCATCAAATGAAATGCATGTAACGGACCCATGTCACGAACTAGAGCCTATAGGTGGATGGAAATGTGCGACCACAGCAGATTATGAATCAATAAAAAAGGCAACTCAAACAACTGTATTAGACAATGAATGGGACATATATTTCGGAACTAAAAATTATAGCATAGCAGTAGCAAATCCCGAAAGGTATCTCAAATTAAGAACTTATACACCGTATTTTGCGAAGAATACTGATGATGACGGATATTCAATAGCCGAAATAGGTTGGTATTCAATGAAACCCGCAGATGACACCAATCGCAACATTCGTTGCGTCAAAGCCGAAAAACCATAATATACAACCCTAACCATAACACATCAGCTTATGAAAAAGAGAAACAACAGACTATCATCCGGCACGGGGGCGACGCTCGCAGCGCTTGCCTGCCTGTTCTTGCTGCTACTGCTGTGCGCTGCCTGCACGCAGGAAAGTGGCGTGCCGGGAGCGGCGGGAGGCAATCCCCCGGCAGACGCAGAAGATGACCCGCAGGCGGGCACGGAACTCGTAGTGGGCAGTGTGAACATCGGCACCGCAGCGACGGATGCCGCCGCGGGACAGACCCGCGCCGTAACTCCCGTGCCGCTGAAGTCCGGCTCGATAGGCATCGGGGTAAGGGCGGAGAATGGATATGCGGCACAGCAAGTGAAGTATACCTATAATAGTACCACGGGCAAGTGGGAACCGGACGGGACGCCAGGGATACAGTTGAAGTCCGAGACCGCCAGCCTGTATGCGTGGTATCCGTACGATCTGAATGATGACGGGGATAACGAAGTCATATTACAGTACAAGAATTATTTCACAGCACAAAACCTGTGTTACAGCGATAACAGCAGCAACAACGTGTGCGCCGCCTATCCCGACGCCAAGTTCGAGCTGACGCCAGTCTACGCACGGCTCAAAGTGAAGATTATGGAGGTAAAGAAAGAGGATACAACAAATCCTTCTATTATTTTGTACCCCGCGGGTTACCCCACCGATACGGATGCAGGATTCACAGTAATTGCCTATCTGTCCCTATTAGACAAGACTGTAACACTCAAGCAGGGAGAAGGTAACAACCACCCGGATTATTTACCAATAGGTTTTTTTGCGAGATGGAATAATCAAACTCAAGCTCTTGAAGCAGATATACTTCTAATTCCCGACGAATCTTATCCGATAGAAAAGATAAGAATAGATTTACAAACCAAAGGCTTGCTTTGGGAGTTTTCTTTGGGAGACGGCCAGATAAAGCTGGAAGCAGGCAAGTTCTATACAATGGATATATATGTGGGGGGAGGAGGAATAGGAATGCCTACAGTGGAAGAGGGATATTTTATGGAAAATATGGATCAGAATGGAGTTATGATAAACCCTTACTAAATACAAGAGAAACCCAAACAAATATGAGAACTACTAAAAGAAAAACAGCCCCTATGAGAACCCGAAACAGAAAAGCGGTGTGCCTGATGACGGCACTGACGCGCCTGATAATGACGGCAGCCTGCCTGCTGCTGTGTCTGACATCGTGCACCCGGGAAGACGCCGACGCCCTTCCCGACGGCGGCGACTATCCGACCACGGGCAAGCGGATTCCCTTGCGCTTCGGAAGCGCCGGCACGGCGACTTATGCGGTTTCCACCGCCGACACCCGTAACGATGTCACTACCGACACCGACCCAAACGGTTTCGTCCTCACCCCGATATGGATGCCGCAGACTCGTGCTGGCCAAAAGACCAACACTGTGGACCCATATACATCGTTCATTATCTACTTATTTAAGAAGACAGATAGCGGCTACCAGTTTGACAGTTATTGCCGCTGTATATGGGGTGAGAATAGTGGTGGTAATTATGAAGTACAGAATCTTTATAGAAACGAACCCCTCCCCTACGCCTACGAAAACACCACCATGCGCATGGTCGCCATTTCGAATGGGGAAATAGTAACAAACGGAGTATCTACCACCTGGATGGACGAGCAGATAACAGCGGATAAGTGCTTGTGGAGAACTGGTACCCCCATAGACGTAGATCTGAATGACGGCCGCAATTTTATGGTCTACGACAGCGGGGATTTCAAGGTCAGAGAAGATCAAAAGATAAATATCAAATTTGAATATCTCACAAGCCAAGTTGTGATACTTGTATACGGAATGACAGCTGCAACAATCCAGGAAATGTCAATGTCAATGAAAGGTATTTGGTCATTTGGTAATGAGTACATTACAGACGCATCTGAAAAGGATGAGTACGGAAATCCGATAAATAAGAGAACACCCAACTGCTTCTACAACGATGATAGATTTATGCATGATTTTCCTACTTATCCCTATATAAAATATTCCGTAATACCAGCAGTAGTAGGAGCTTATGGAATTCTGGTCCCAAAATCGACGATCGATGCAAACATAACAATTGGTGATGGTATGGTCATGAATATGTATTTAATGCCCGGAAGAGATATACTAGAGAAAGGCAAACTTTTTCCATATACGATACATCTTATCTGAGCCAAGGGCTATTCCCTCTCCGTCACCTGAAAAGTTGAGTTTAGGAAACATAAATAAATATTTTATTCACTATTAAAACACCAAAAAAATTATGGCACAAAAAATTCGTTATCAAATCAACGGCCAGTTGGCTGACAATACCGTGACGGCGGACAACACCGAAGACGTCATCCTGGTACCCGTAAACATCGGCTCGGCCGACGAAGACCGCATCGTGGCGGAAATGCTGATTATCGACTCCAGCCTGCCCGAAGAGGCGCTGCGGCACGTGATGAAGATAGAGCGCGAAGCCGTGGAACGCCTCATCCTGAGCGGCTACAACGTAAACACAGGTCTGTATTACGCCCGCGCCGCCTTCCGCGGCGTCATCGAGGGCTCGCAGTGGAACCCGCAGAAGAACTCCATCGTGGTGAACTTCAGCGTGGGCGCCTCGCTGCGCGAAGCCATCAAAAACACCGCGGTCAACATTCTGGGCGCCAAAGGCTCCGCCATGTACATCGGCGGCTCGCTCGACGTCTCCACCCGTGCGCAAGACGCCACCGCCACCCCGGGACGCGCCTTCACCCTGACGGGCGACCTGCTGAAAGTGGCGGGCACCGACCCCTCCGTCGGCATCGTCTTCATCGCCGCCGACGGCACCCAGACGCGCGTCACCGAAGATCTCTACGTCACCAACGGCCCCAAACAACTGACCTTTATCGTACCTCCCGGGCTGGCGAACGGGACGTATGAGTTGAGGGTGACGACGCAGTACAGTCATCAGCATCTACTGAAAACGCCCCGCAGCGTATCGAAGACCGTATACATCGGGCAAGCCCCCTCCGGCGGCGGAAGCACCGGCGGCGACAGCGGCGATAGCGGCGACCAGAACGAGAATCCCTTAGGATAGTTTTTGGTACCGGGCAAGGAGGTGGTAAGGTACCGGGCGAGGAGGTGGTAAGGTACCGGGCAGGGAGGTGGTAAGGTACTGGGCAGGGAGGTGGAGGCAATGTGCTGATGTGCTAATGTGCTAATGACCATGCGGGATGATGGCGCAAATAATGTGCTAATGTGCTGATGTGCTAATGACCATGCGGAACGATGGCGCAGGATACATGCAGCGCAGCCAAGGCTGAAAGCCTTATATCTGTCAGAAGGATGTGTCAAAAGTGAATTAAACACAGAGTCACAGAGACACAGAGTTTTTTAAAGTGCTCAAATATGCACAGCGCAGCCAAGGCTGGAAGCCTTGCATCTGTCAGCCCGGGGTAACACCCCGGGAATAGGGTCACCTCCCCACCCTGCCTGCGCCCTGAAAGGGCAAAATCTCTGTGTATCTTACGATTATGCCCTTACAGGGCGCAGAGATAGAGAGCATGTTCATTTACCCAGGGTGTTACCCTGGGCTGACAGATACAAGGCTTCCAGCCTTGGGAGAGCGCAGAGATGAAGATAATGTTTTGTGAGAATGTGGTAATGTGCCAATGTGGTAATGTGCTAATGTGCCAATATGCTAATGTGCTAATGGCCATGCGGCAGGACGCGCGTAGCAAACACATAGCGTAGCACCTACACAGCGTTAGCATACCCACAGCGCAGCCAATTAGCACATTGGCACATTAGCACATTAGCATATTAGCACATTAGCACATTAAATACACGTCCCGGAAGACCAACAGAGTTTAGGAACAATAGCGTTTGTCGTTTGCTTATTATCAGGCACAGACTCCTTCCGGGACGCTATTTTTAAATAAAAAAGTAGAATACTATGACAACAAGGAAGAATGAAACACCCGTAGCAGAGGAGATACACCTCCCGGAAATAACGAGAGTGTACGACCTGATGAGCAAGAAACAGGACGGAACGATTACGCCGCAAGGGCCCGTCATCGTATCCGGACGTCACTTCAACACGTATATGCAAGCCTCCGTCCGCCTGTGTCTGGTGCCCACCGACCACCCGGAAAAGGTGATAGAAGTGACCAGCGTATACAGACACTCGGAAGACGAAATCTTCGTGAGCATCCCCCCAATGCCACCCGGAGAGTACAGCCCCGCCATCAAGATTTTCCGACCCGGAAAGAGGGAGGCGGAACTGGTGGTGCTGGGGGAGAAGTGGAGGGTGGAGAAGGTAGTGAAGTAGTTAAGTAGTAAGTAGTTATCACTGCGTTAGTAGTTAAAGTAGGAATTCAGGCACGGATTACGCGGATTTCGCGGATTTCTTTAAACTTATCCGTGATTTTCCGTGTCATCCGCGCCTAAAAGAAACCGGTTCAAGCGTCTTCGGACCGTCCGGACTATCATGCTTTAACTACTCTAACTACCAACGCAGTGATAACTACTTAACTACTCTACTTTAACTCCCCTACTCTAACTACTAACGCAGTGATAACTACTCTAACTACTTTAACTACTTTACCAACCCTCATGACTACTAAGAAAGCAATAAAAGCCCTCGCGGCAGGTATCGGAATCGTCTGGATGACGGCTGCCTGCGGCGGGAACGGAAACGGGAATATCGGAAAAGGAAACGCCGGGAACGGAGGCGCGGACCCGAATGCAAATCGGAAAGACAGCGTGCAGACAGCGCAGTATTACTCCCCTCCCTCCATCCCCTCGTGGATGACCGACCCGGCGCTGCGCACGGCATACTACCTGGAGCACTTCTGGGAGGGTTACGCCCTGACGGACACCGCCTTTGTGCGCAGCGGCGACACCGAGCAACTGTACGCCAACTTCCTGGACGCCCTGCAATACGCCGACACCGCCGCCCGCCACAGCGCCCTGCACCAGATGATGGAGCGCATGGAAGCGGACAGCGCCGCCTACCGCCACTTCTGCCTGCTGGCGGAGAAGTATCTGTATCACCCCAACTCGCCCATGCGCAACGAAGATTACTACATCGCCGTGCTGCAACAGATGGTGCACTCCCCGCTGCTCACCTCCGTCGAGAAGTTGACGCCCGCCGACCGCCTGAAGCAAGCGCGCAAGAACCGTCCGGGAATGAGGGCGGCGGACTTCGCCTACGTCACCCCGCAAGGCACCGCCGGCCGGCTGAGCCGCATCTCCGCCGACTACACCCTGCTCTTCTTCTACGACCCGGATTGTAGCAACTGCCGCAAGCACGAGAAGGTCTTCTCCGAAATCCCCGCCTTCGTGGAGCTGCAAGAGAAGGGTGTGCTGCGGGTGCTCGCCATCTACCCGGATGAAGACGGCGACGAATGGCGTCGTGCCGCTCCGCACATGCCCCCGCACTGGATTGTGGGCTGGAACCGTCAGGGCGACATCCGCCGCCGCATGTTGTACGACATCCGTGCCACTCCCTCGCTGTATCTGCTGGACAGGGAGAAAAGGGTGATTCTGAAGGATGCGGAGGCGAAGGAGGTGATTGGGTGGCTGGCGAGGAGGATGGGGTAATGATTTCAATGTGCTAATGTGCTGATGTGCTAATGTGCTAATGAGGGAATGTGCTGATGTGCTAATATGCTAATGTGCTGATGTGCTAATGTGCTAATGATCTGGCGGTGTGGGGGCGGAGGAAAATATTTTAGGCGCGGATGACGCGGATTTCGCGGATTGAACACAGAGGCACGGAGACACAGAGTTCTTATTTTGAAGTATTTAAAAAGCTCTGTGGCTCTGTGACTCTGTGTTCAATTCACTTTTGACACAGGCGGATAAGTTTCAAAGAAAATCCGTGGAATCCGCGAAATCCGCGCCTAAAATTCCTCCACCCCATTTTTCACTTTTCATTTTTCATTGAACTACATTTTCCTATCCTTACGAACTTAACTTAAAAACAAAGAAATATGGCAAAGATTACTGTGCAAGACACTTCCATCACTATAATAAAGGTGGACGATACAGACTACATCTCGTTGACGGATATAGCTCGGTATAAAACTGACGATACCAATACTGTCATTGCAAACTGGTTGCGTAACCGTAATACTATCGAGTATTTAGGCATTTGGGAAAGTCTCTACAATCCCGGTTTTAAACCCCTCGAATTCGAGGGGTTTAGAAAAGAAGCCGGGCTGAATGCTTTCACCCTCTCGCCGCAAAAGTGGATCGCCTCCACCAATGCTGTGGGACTGGTTTCACGCTCGGGACGCTACGGAGGCACGTTTGCCCACAAGGATATTGCTTTCAAGTTCGCCTCGTGGATTTCGGTGGAGTTCGAGCTATACATTATCCGCGAATTCCAGCGCCTGAAAGAGCAGGAGCAGGCGCAAATCGGTTGGTCGGCTAAACGGGAACTCTCTAAAATCAACTACCGCATTCACACCGATGCCATCAAGCAGAACCTCCTTCCGCAGGAAGTGACACCACAGCAGGCTTCACGTATATACGCCAGCGAAGCAGATGTGCTGAACGTTGCCATGTTTGGTATGACTGCCTTGGAATGGCGCGTTGCCCATCCCGATCTGAAAGGCAACATCCGCGATTATGCCAGTATCAACGAACTGATTTGCCTTTCGAACATGGAGAACCTCAACGCCGTCTTCATTGAAGAAGGCCTTTCCCAATCCGAGCGTTTGATAAAGCTCAACCAGATAGCCATTCACCAGATGAACGTCCTGAAAGACGCCGGGGGACGGAAGTTGATTCAATAAAGGGGGAGGGGAATGTGCTAATAGGATAATGTGCTGATGTGCTAATGTGCTAATGTGCTAATGTGCTAATGACCTGGCGGCGTGGGGGCGGATATTTTAGGCGCGGATTTCGCGGATTGAACACAGAGGCACGGAGGCACAGAGACCTTATTTTGAAGTATTTAAAAAGCTCTGTGTCTTTGTGACTCTGTGTTTTAATTCTTCTGACACATCCCCGGCCTGAACAATCCGTGGAATCCGCGAAATCCGTGCCTAATCTCTAAAAACCGAAACTTAAAAACTCAAAAACTCACCAACTGAAAAACTTAAAGATGCCAACTTAGGAAGTGAAAAACTTAAAGACTTAAAAAGTCAGGAACTTGGGATGAGGTGGATTGTTTATCAGGAACTTAACTTTCGCAGGAGCCGACGATGTGGCGGGACTTGCGGAAGTTTGATTATTAACCCCTAAATTAGACTTTTATGATTAAGAATGAAAATGGCTTGAAAGACCCGCGCGACAGACGCGGCTTGCCGGAAGAATTTGATGATGAAATGCAAAAACCACCGGGTACACAAGTGGAGATGGAACCGGTGCCCGATAGTGGTGAGGAATGTTATGTGGGAAATGGACGGCTGAAAGGCAGAAAGGCCTTTATAACGGGCGGAGACTCGGGTATAGGTAGGGCGATTGCCATTGCTTATGCACGCGAAGGCGCCGAGGTGGTCATCAACTACCTGCCGTCGGACAAAGAGGATAAGGACGCCAAATCGCTGAAAGAACTCCTGGCGCAAGAGGGCATCACCCTGCATTGCGTGCCGGGGGATATCGCTACGGAAGAAGGAGCCAAACGAATTGTGCGCGAAGCGGAGAAGATTTTAGGACAAATCGATATCCTGGTGCTGAATGCTGGTACGCAGAGGGCTTCACACGATTTGGAGGAAATCACTTATGACCAACTGCTCCAGACGTTCAACCTGAATGTCTTTTCTCCCTTTTGGATGGTGCAGGAGATATATAAGGATATGCCTGCCGGATCGACGATTATCTTTACGTCCTCCTCCGAGTTTTACAAACCTGCCCCGAAGCTGACGGAATATGCCGCTTCCAAATATGCGATAGTGGGACTGAGCCGCTCGTTGGCCAAGCAACTGATAGAGCAAGGCATCCGCGTGAATACGGTTTGCCCGGGTTCCACCTGGACGCCTCTGGAGATATCGGGCGGACTGAAGAAGGAAGATATTCCCACCCACGGTTCGGGATGCCTGATGAAACGCTCGGCACAACCGTATGAAATCGCCGGCGTCTACGTGTTCCTGGCATCGGAAGAAGCGAGCTTCGTGACGTGCGCTGTGTATGGAGTGGACGGGGGAATGCAGACGGTGTAGTTTTTTAAAGGGTGTGTCAAGAGGGAGTATTTAAAGACTGAACACAGAGACACCGAAACACAGAGTTTTTTTAAATGTGTTCAAAGTAAAACCTCTGTGTCTTTGTGACTCTGTGTTTAATTCACTTTTGACACACCCTCTTGTTTCTATTAAATCGGGGTAATCCCCTGTTGAAAAACATTGTCTTTATCTCTGCGTTCTCACAAGGCTGAAAGCCTTGTATCTGTCAGCCCAGGGGAACACCCTGGGTAAATGAACATCCTCGCTATCTCTGCGCCCTGTAAGGGCATAATCGTAACATACACAGAGATTTTGCCCTTTCAGGGCGCAGATAAGGTGGGGAGGTGACCCTATTCCCGGGGTGTTACCCCGGGCTGACAGATGCAAGGCTTCCAGCCTTGGCTGCGCTGTGTGTATTGCACTTTATCTCTACGCTCTCACAAGGTTAAAAACTCTGTATCTGTCAGGAGGTTGTATCAAGATGCAGTATTTAAAGACTGAACACAAAAGAAGAAGAATACTCCGTCACAAGGGAGTTGTGTCAAGAGGGAGTGTTTAAAGACTGAACACAGAGACACGAAGACACAGAGTTTTTAAAATGTGTTTAAAGTAAAACCTCTGTGTCTTTGTGTCTCTGTGTTTAATTCACTTTTGACACATCCTTTCTCTCCTTTTAACTCCTTTTACCTCCTCTAACTCCTTTAACTCCTAAAAAAATCCCCCCTTTCCTTAATTTTTCCCACTTTTACAAAACTTTTTCTGCTGTCAGATGTTAATATTAGATACACATTTTAAGGGTGCATGAGGTATCTAATAATATTTTTTTGCCTTTGCCTGCCTTGTAGTGGCAGTGCACAGATGTACAGGGAAGTTGCCAGCCAAAGAGGACTGGACAATAGAAAAATATATCGCATTCAGCAAGACCCGCAAGGATATATGTGGTTTTTGACGAATGACGGAGTGGAACGTTACAATGGCAAGGACGTTAAACACTATGAGCTGATGGACGGAGCACGGAAGATTCGCCCGCAGACCCATTCGGACTGGATTTATCCGGACCGGACAGGCAGCTTATGGCTCATCGGGCGCAAAGGGAGGGTGTTCAGGTATGACAAGACACACGACCGCTTCCGGATGGAATATAAGTTGCCCCGGCTGGACTCGAAAGACCCGGCGGCACTGCTGACCTACGGCTTCCTGGACAGCAACTGCCACATCTGGTTCTGCGACAAAGATTCCATCATCCTGTACGACACTGCGGAAAGCAAAGTGGACGCCGTGCTGGACAACCGCATCGGCACCATCACTTTCATCGAGCAGGCAGGCGACACGGATTTCTACATCGGTACGGAGCACGGGCTTTACCACCTGGTGATGGATGCCCGGACGTGGCAACCGAAATCGTGCCGCTCCGTGGGAAACGTGCGGTCGCTCGTCCGCGAAATCCATTACCATCCTTACACGCAGAAACTGTTCGTCGGGACGCTGAACGACGGGATATGGGTTTTCGACCTGAAAAACCCGACCGACACACCGCCGCACCGGATGCAGGGCGACGCCGACATCACCCGGATTGTGACCTACAATGACGAGGAAGTGCTGATAGCCACCAACGGACAAGGCGTGTTTCGGATGAATGCCCTTTCGGGCGAGGTGGAGCCGTATATCACCGCCAACTACAACAGCTTCAACGAAGTGAACGTAAACAACTTCAACGACGTGTTCGTGGACGACCAGAAGCGCATCTGGCTCATCAGCTACCCCGGCGGCATCACGATACGCGACAACCGCTACCCCTGCTACAAGTGGATAAAGCATTCGGTGGGAAACAAGAGTTCGCTCATCAACGACCAGGTGTACGACATCCTGGAAGACAGCGACGGCGACCTGTGGTTCGGCACCGGAAACGGAGTCAGCCTCTACCGCAAGTCCAACCGGACGTGGCACAACTACCTCAGCAGCTTCGACGACGAGCCGATGGACATGAACCATACGTTCAAGGCGCTGTGCGAGGTTTCGCCGGGCGTCATCTGGGTGGGCGGCTATACGAAAGGCATCCACCGGATAGACAAACGGACGTCCGCCGTGAAGGATATGACTCCCGAACTCGTCTCGCAGACGGGTCTGAAGGCCGACCGGTACATCAGAGACATTTGCGTGGATTCGGAAGGCCGCATCTGGTCGGGCGGTTTCCACACCCTGAAATGCTACGACCCGAAAAGCCGCACCGCCCGGCAATATGACGGACTGGGCAACATCAACACCCTGCTGGAAAAAGACCCGGAACAGATGTGGATAGGCACTACCACGGGACTTTTCCTGCTGGACAAGCGCAGCGGCAAAGCACAGTCCATCGACTTCCCCACGGAATCGATGAACGTATGCGCCCTCTGCCAGACGGAAAACCACACCTTATATATAGGCACCGACGGGGCGGGACTATTGCTGTATGACGCCGAACGGAAAACCTTCATCCAGTATCACACGGAAAACAGCACCCTGATTTCCAATAAGATTTACGCCATCCTGAAACGACCCGACAACCACATGCTGCTGACTACGGAGAACGGCATCGTCCTCTATTCCATCCGCGACAAGGCGTTCCGCAACCTGACCAAAGAACAGGGACTGAGAAGCACCTGCTTCAACGCCGACGCGGGCATCTTGTGCCGGGACGGCAACTGCATCCTGGGCAGCAACAACGGGGTTATCATCCTGGCGGCAGACCTCTGCATCCCCCCTCCCACCTGCGGCGGCATCCTGCTGAGCGACTTCCAGATTTCCTACCGCCCCGTCTATCCCGGCGACCCGGGCTCTCCGTTGCAACGGGACATCAACGAGACGGAACGGCTGAAACTGAGCCATGCGCAAAACACCTTCTCGCTGAAGGTATCGACCGTGAACTACGACTATCCGTCCAACATCCTGTATTCGTGGAAGCTGGACGGCGCCTGCGGATGGAGCGCGCCCGAACCGGAAGGGCGCATCCGCTTCACCGGACTGGACTCGGGACACTACACCCTGCATGTGCGGGCGGTTTCGGGCGAAGACCCGCGACAGATTTTTGACGAACGCACCCTGAGGATTTGCGTCGCGCGTCCGCCCTGGCTCAGCGGATGGGCGATAGCCGGGTATGTGCTGGGTGCGGCGGCATTGGCCTACGGCGTGTACCGCATCCTGTCGATGAGGAAACAGAAAAGGATAGCGGAAGAAAAGACCAAATTCATGATCAGCACGGCGCACGAGATACGCACGCCGCTGACGCTGATAAAATCTCCGCTGGAAGAACTGGTGCACAAGAAGCCGCTGGACAACGAAACCCGGAGTTACCTGAGCATGGCGCTGGACAACGTGCAATCCATCCTGAGGCAGACGACCAACCTGATAAACTTTGAGCGCACCAACATCTATTCTTCGCACCTCTACGTTTCGGAATACGAACTGAACGCTTACCTGAAAGGAATCTGCGAGGCATTCCGCCCCCTGGCCTACTCGAAGCAGATACAACTGGACTACCAATGCGGCTTCTCCTTCCTGAACGTCGGTTTCGACCGGGACAAGATGGACTCCATCCTGAAGAATCTTATCTCGTACGCCATCAAGCACACGCCCGAAAGGGGACGGGTGAGCGTGGTTGCCGCCGCCCTTAAGGATAGCTGGAGCATCGAGGTGCGGTACAGCGGCGACAACATCCCCGCCAAAGAGCGGAAATGGATGTTCCGCCCCTGCCTGCGGGTGTACAACCCGATACAACTGAACGCGCGGGGCATCGGCATCGGGCTGGCGCTGGTGAAGAAGCTGGTGTGCCTGCACAAGGGCAAACTGGACATGGAAAGGAAACCCGGAGAATGGACGAGTATCCGCCTGTACTTCCCCAAAAAGATGAAGCAGACGCGCAGGGTGAGCATCCTGTCGAAAATCGGGACGAGCCTGCCTGCCCTGCTGCCGGAAAGACATGCTTCGACCGAGGCGGAAGCGGATGCAGAGGAGACGAAAAGGGAGGAAACGGGCAATCTGCCGGAAACCAAGGCTTACCTGCCCCGCATCATGGTGGTGGAGGAGAACGATGATTTGCGCACTTACCTGACCATCATACTGAAAGACAACTTCCAGGTGAAGGCCTACCGCAGCGGCAGGGAAGCGTTGCAGGATATGAAGGAATACATGCCGAGGCTGGTGCTGGCGGACAGCAACCTGTCTGAAATGAGAGGAGACGAGCTGTGCCGGGAGATTAAAAACGACCTGGACCTGTCGTACATCCCCGTGGTGCTGCTGACGGCGCTGAATGACGAAAAGAACATCATGGAGAGCCTGAAGGTAGGTGCGGACGACTACATCACCAAGCCCTTCAGCGTGGACTTCCTGATAGCCAGCCTCCAGAATGTGCTGAAGAACCGGGAGCTGCTGCGGAAGAAATACGGCAACCTGGAGCTGGAGGACGACCCGGAATGGGACCGCCTGAACCCGCTGGACCGTAAATTCATGAAGTCGCTGAAAGAATGCGTGACCCGGAACATCGGCAACCAAAGCTTTAACGTGGACTCGCTCAGCGGAGCCATGCACATGAGCCGCACCAGCCTGTTCAACAAGATGAAAGCGCTGCTGGACGACGGCCCGTCGAACTACATCAAGGAGATCCGCCTGCAACATGCAGCCTACCTGCTGCGACAAGGTGGGCACAGCATAACGGAGATTTCCGAACTATGCGGCTTCAGCGACGTGAAGTATTTCAGGGAGGTGTTCAAGAAAAGATTCGATGCGAGTCCGACGGAATATGCGAGAGGGGAAGGGAAGCAATAAAAGAACGACGATTATCTCATTCTCTATCATTGAGGGTGTGTCAAAACGCACTATTTAAAGGCTAAACACAGAGACACAGAGGCACAGAGATTTTATTTTGAGCACTTTAAAAAGCTCTGTGTCTCTGTGACTCTGTGTTCAATTCACTTTTGACACGCCCTCCTATCTCCAGGGGAATTCATCCGGTACGGGACGCCCCTTAATCTCCTTTCGCACAGTAGAGCAAAACTCCCGTACAAGTCTTTTCACCGGCCCCGGCTCCATGCCGAGAACCTTATACAGCAATCCGGCTTCGTTGGGCAGGCGGGTAATGCCTGCGGCAAGGCGTCGGTTGCGGTCGATGAAAGCGCGGGTACGGTCGTAGATATTCTCCGCATGTTCCGCCGGAGTCATCACCACGACGTTGGCAAAGACATCGTATTCCCCCATTACCCCCAGCGCACGCGGGGAATAGGCTTCGGGTTGTATCACGAACTTCTCGCGGAATAGCTGCCCCCCGTCCGGACGCTCGCCGTGCGTGCACACCGACAGGATGTCGTACTGAAACAGTTCTCCCTCCCGGTAATACTTCCTGCCGCCCATGAATATCTCCGAGTAGAAGACCGTGGCAGTAGGATGCACCCGCAGTTTCGTGTCCGAGATGAAGCGGGTGTGACGGCACGGGATGACCGGTTCGGGCAGGAACTCCAGGTAAGCGTTCTCCTCCAGCTCGATGTTCTGCACCAGTCCGGAGTAGTTGAACTTCATTTCCGCCAGCTTGGTAGCCGCCCCGGTAGAGACGAAAGCAAAGGCATTGCGCCTCACGGTGATGTCCTGCTGGTAGCGGTCGCCGTCCACATTCGGCCCTCCCGAAGAGAGGATATACACGCAAGGCATTTCCGGCATCTCCTCGTCGAAGTACAACTCTTGCTGCACGATAAGCGGAGCGCGGCGGTCCAGGTCGCGCAGGATGCACTTTCCCCGCGGGTCTATCTCGAAGCCCAGCTTCAGGTAACCGTGCTTTCCCGGTGCGCCCACATACATCGCCTTGGGTTCCTCCAGATAGGCGGCCATCTCCCGGGCGGCGGAGAAGTCTACGGGCGGACGAGCCGTCCGTTCTTTGGTCAGCGGATTGACAACGGGCATGGCTTACTCCTTTCCGGTCTTGTCGAACAAGGCCATCTTGAATATCAGGTCCACCAGCTCGTCGATGCCTTCGCCCGTCATGCAGTTGGTGAACACAAACGGCCTGCCCGGGCGCATCCGTTCCGAATCCTCGCGCATCACCTCCAGACTGGCGTGCACGTAAGGCGCCAGGTCGGTCTTGTTGATGACCAGTATGTCCGATTGCGAAATGCCGGGACCGTCTTTCCGGGGGATTTTGTCGCCCGCCGCCACGTCGATGACGTAGATGAAGAAGTCCACCAGCGCCGGACTGAACGTCAGCGTCAGGTTGTCGCCGCCCGATTCTATCAGCACGATGTCTCCGTCGGGAAACCGGGCTTCCATCTCCTCCACGGCGGCGATGTTCATCGACGGGTCTTCGCGCACGGCGGTGTGGGGGCAGGCGCCGGTTTCCACGCCGATGATGCGTTCTTCCACCAGGATGCCTTTCAGGGTCTTGCGCACGTGCTTGGCGTCTTCGGTGGTGACGATGTCGTTGGTGATAATCAGTACTTTCATGCCTTGTTCCAGCAGGCGGGGGGTGATGGCTTCGATAAGGGCGGTCTTACCTGAACCCACAGGTCCGCCTATTCCGATTCTACAAGTGTTGCTCATATTTCTTTTTTGTTAGTTGGATTAGTTCATAAACATTCGCATATTTCCTTTCTCGTGCAGCGAGGCAAGGATGTCGATTTGGGGAGTGAAAGCGTTCATATCGTTCAGGCTCAGCCCGCGGATTTCCTCGTAGAGGGGCTGCGACCGGCTGCTCAGCTTGAACAGGATGCGTTGCGTGTCATAGTGCGACACTTTTACGCACCGCAAGGCGGCGCTCAAGACCATGTTCATCACTCCATACTGGTGAGAGCAGAACAAGTCCGTCTCCGTCAGTCCGGCAGCGGCAAAGGACAATGCCTGTGCCACGGGATAAGTGCCCGGAGTCTGCCCGGTGCGGATATCCTCCAGCCAGCAGGAGAGGAGGGGTTCGTCGAAGATGTGCACGCAGAGTTCCGCCAGTTTCTTCCCCATGCGGCAAAGCATCAGGCGCGCTTCCTCGTTCATTTTGAAGAGGATCAGGCGACGGTCGGCGGCTGCCACGGCGTCGTAGTCCTTTTCGCAGGCAGAGCGGTAGGCCTGTATGGCGGTGATGCCGTCGCTGAAGGCGGCTTGCCGGGCGATGGACCGGGTGTAGTGTTCCAGCGTTTCCGCATCCTTCACCATGCCTTCGTAGGCGGCGGTTTCCAGCCCGTTGGAGAAGGAAAACGTCCCCACGGGGAAGGTGGAATCGGTGAACTGGAGCAGATGCATCAGGGTGATTATGTTCTTTGCCATACGCGGTTGCTCTTATTCATGTGTATGGGTATGGGTGTGCAGTCCGTGGCTTTCTTGCCCGGCACCGCCGAACAGGCGGCGGATTTCGTGGGGCGCGAGGTAGGGAATGATTTCCAGGCCTTTCTGAAATTCATAAGTGATGCCCTCGATGTGGTGGGTCTCCATGACGCTGAGCATGACTTTCTTGTCTACGGTCAGCGGCACGTACACCTTCGTACCTTTCACCACTGCGGGCCAGTGCTGGTTTCCCACGGCATGTCCCAGCTCCACGGCGATGCGGATGATTTCTTCCGGTGTCTTTCCGGCGATTCCGCCCAGGTCAATGACGAGAACAGGGCTGAGTTCAAGGCGGATGACGAGGGCTTTATTTTCTTCGGGGGAGTAGGACAGGATGTCTCCGTCCACTATCTGCGCATGGCGTTTCAGCGCCACGGGGTATTCGTTGCCCCGGTCGCTCTTGGCCAGGAAGCGGCTCTTTTGTGCGGTCCATTGGTCCAGGTAGATAGATTCTATTTCTGCTTCTTTCAGTTTGTCTGCCCATTCGGGGAAGGTGTGTAGGTTACCGATGATTTCTGTATATATTTTCATAAGTTTGCGGTTAAAGGGTTGTGAAGTAAGAATAGGACGATGGAGCGAAGGCGTGTCATTAAAGATTAAACACAGAAGACACGGAGGCACAGAGCTTTTATGTAGAGCGCTTCAAAAGGCTCTGTATCTCTGTGCCTCTGTGTTTAATTCATTTTCGACACCCCTTCGGACTATCTTTATAAATATTCATTCCGGATGGCTGCATCAGCTAAACCAGTACAACTGTGTCAACGGGAATTCTTTTGCAGGCGGAATGTACGCGCGTACTCCGTCCACCATTACATCGAATGTTTCCGGATTCACCTCGATGCTCGGCATAGCCCCGTTGCGCACCATGTTGAACTTCGTCAACTGGCGTGTGCGGCGCACCGGATAAACGATGCGTTCCAGCCCCAGTCTCTCCTTGATTCCCAGGTCGTAGGCTGCGCGCGAAACGAACGAGATACCTGTCGTCGATAAAGTCTGCCCGAAAGCTCCGTACATCGGACGGTAATAGCAGGGCTGAGGCGTAGGCAGCGACGCGTTCGGGTCGCCCATATTCGCCCAGTTGATAAGTCCGCCTTTGATTACCAGTTTCGGTTTCGACCCGAAGAACTCCGGTTCCCACAGCACGAGGTCGGCAATCTTGCCTTTCTCCACCGAACCCAGTATGTCGGAGATACCGTAGGTAATGGCAGGATTGATGGTAATCTTGGCAAGGTAGCGCAATACGCGGAAGTTATCGTTCTCTTCAGCGTCCTCCATCAGTTTGCCGCGCGCATTCTTCATGTACGAAGCCATCTGGAAAGTACGCATGAACGATTCGCCTACACGGCCCATTGCCTGCGAGTCGCTCGAAACCATCGACAGCACTCCCAGATCGTGCAGCACGTTTTCCGCCGCCTGCGTCTCGGGGCGTACACGGCTTTCGGCAAAGGCTACGTCCGAGGGTATCTTCGGGTTCAGGTTGTGGCACACCATAATCATGTCGAACAACTCAGCCTGAGAATTGATGCCGAACGGCAAAGTCGGGTTGGTGGACGACGGCAACACATTCGCCATCGACGCCACCTTCAGCAAGTCGGGGGCATGACCGCCGCCCGCGCCTTCCGTGTGGTACGTATGGATGGTACGTCCGTCGATAGCGGCAATCGTGTCTTCCACGTATCCGCTTTCGTTCAGCGTATCGGTATGGATGGCCACCTGCACGTCATAGCGGTCGGCAGCCGACATGGCGGCACGGATGGCGCCCGGTGTGGAACCCCAGTCTTCGTGCACCTTTAGTCCGCAGGCGCCTGCAATGATTTGTTCGTCGATGGCTTCCGCTACGGAGCAATTTCCTTTTCCCAGGAAACCCACGTTGATGGGCAGTCCTTCCGCTGCCTGGAGCATCCGTTCCAGATTCCATTTGCCGGAGGTGATGGTGGTTCCGTTGGTGCCGTCTGTGGGGCCGATACCGCCGCCTATCAGGGTGGTGATACCGTTGCTCAGGCAGGCGTATGCCTGTTGCGGAGCAATGAAGTGCACGTGCCCGTCGATGCCGGCAGCCGTCAGAATCATGTGTTCGCCCGAAATGGCGTCGGTAGAAGGGCCTGTCACCAGGTCGGGATGCACTCCCTGCATGATGTTCGGGTTACCCGCTTTGCCGATACCGGCAATCTTTCCGTCTTTCACGCCCACGTCCGCCTTTACCACACCGAGGTTGGCGTCGATGATGGTCACGTTGGTGATTACCAGGTCCAGTGAACCCTCTTTCGAAGTCATGGTATTGGCAAGGCCCATGCCGTCACGGATGGTTTTTCCGCCGCCGTACACCACTTCGTCGCCGTATACGCGCAAGTCTTTTTCTATCTCCACGTATAGGTCCGTATCTCCCAAGCGGATTTTATCGCCTACGGTCGGACCGAACAAGTTGTTATATTCTTGTCTTGAAATTGTTGCCATATCTGTTATTCTTTAGAATTTTGATTGCCTTTAGCTGCGTCTCCGTTTTCCGGTTCCGCTTGAGATACATTCTTGAAGCCATATCTTTCCATCTTCCGGATGGCTTTGGTGCGGGTGGGGTAGTAGGTGGGGGCGTCTTCGCCGCCGGCGTAACCCATCACCAGGTTGTTGAATCCGATGATGCGTCGTTTGCCGGAGTAGCTCACCAGTTCCACTTCTTTCTCCTCGCCCGGCTCGAAACGGATGGCGGTGGTTGCCGGGATATTCAGGTGACAGCCGAATGCAGCCGCACGGTCGAACTCCATATAGCGGTTCACCTCGAAGAAGTGGAAGTGAGAGCCGATTTGGATGGGGCGGTCGCCGGTGTTGCGCACCGTCAGTTTCACGGTACGGCGGTTGCGGTTGTACTCGATGGGCGTGTCGGCCAGGATTTCCCCGCCTACCATGACCGGCTGGGCGGGAGCAAAACCCGGTGTGTTGGGGTGTGCAATGGGGGGCGTCCCCTCATAGATGCCCTGCGGCGTCTCGTAAGAGGTCGGGGCATTTTGATTCTGGTTGGAATCAGCAGGATTATTCGTACTCATAATGATTGAATTTTGATTACTGACAATAGGTTTATTTGATAGGGTTGTGGATACTTACTAGGCGCGACCCGTCGGTAAATACGGCTTCCACCTGAAGCAGCTTGATCATGTCCGCCACTCCCTCCATTACATCCTCTTTCTTGAGGACACTTGCTGCGCCGGTCATCACTTCTTCCAGCGTTTTACCCTCGCGGGCACCTTCCAGGGCGGCAGACGTAATGTAAGCCACTGCTTCCGGATAGTTCAGTTTAAGTCCTTTCTGGAGACGCCTTTCGGCAATCATGCCCAATGAAAGCAACATCAGCTTGTCAATTTCTTTAGGGGTTAAATGCATAACTTATAAAGTTTAGTTAATAGATAGGTGTTCAGAGCCTCTATGTCTGACTAAACAATAACATATTGGTTCTAAAAAAGTTGCATCCCGTTCTGTTAAAAACGGAGTGTATCTTCGGTTTCCCGTCAGGCGGGTTTCACGATGCTGCGTCCTATCCACACCAGGATGATGCCCAGTATGATACTCAATGCCAGATAGATTGTGAAGTAGCCGTACTGTTTGTTTTGCATCAGCAGGTACATGTCGTCGGCAAACGAGGAGAAAGTTGTGAAGCCGCCACAGAATCCCGTAATAAGGAACACATTCATGTTAGAGGATATCAGGTGTGTCTTTTCGGCCAGTCCGAAGAAGATACCGATAAGGAAGCAACCGATGATATTTACGGCGAACGTCCCGTAAGGAAAGGGAGAGGAGAACATGTGATGGGCCAGTTTTCCCACCAGATACCGGCCGCAGGTTCCGAAGAATCCTCCCAGCCCGGCGATAATCATGGCTTTGAACATACTGTTAAGAGTTTAGGTTATTGAATAAAGAAAAAATCCTACCCAACAACAACGTTGCAGGGATATTTGTTCTTTAGGGTCTTTGAATTATTCTCGTGGGGCAGGTTCTTTTGCGGCCCTTAAAAGCCACAGAGTTCTTGTTTTTTAATCCGTTCTGTTAAAAAATGCTTTATTTCATTAGTGTGTACTTTATGGCTGTTTTTGAAACTTAAAGTATTGATTATCAAATGTGCTTTTTGCGTAAAGTATACATTGAATGTGTTGGCTGTTCATTTTATTATCCGTA
>ENA-OYYE01000286-OYYE01000286.1-human-gut-metagenome-genome-assembly--contig:-NODE-286-length-30766-cov-6.712676_pt1 | contig 30766 bp, 28 predicted proteins | sample MGYA00243244_ERZ653437 | MGnify/ENA primary metagenome ERZ653437 (study PRJEB26926, sample SAMN06165130) | human gut metagenome | biome: ENVO:00009003; feature: ENVO:2100002; material: ENVO:00002003...
ATAGGCTCCGGTCTCGTGGGCTCGGAGATGTGTATAAGAGACAGTATACAAACAGATCCCAAACCTCGTTTAATTGAAGTTCCTTCTGAAGAACTAAAGACCATTCAACGACATATTAAAAATGAATTAAATAAAATCATTGTTCCAGCTAATATTTTTTCTGGGATAAAAGGGAAATCATATATAGGAAATGCAAAACTACATAGCGGTAATAAATATGTCTTCAAAATTGATATGTGTGCCTTTTTTCCTTGCATCACACGCAATACTGTATACAACTTTTTTATAGAGTCACTAAAAACCTCTCCTGATATTGCAAATATTTTAACTAATTTGTTGACAGTAGACTTGTCAAAATGTAGCATTGAAAACGTTGAATCTGTAAATGCTTTTTTAATATCAAAGAAAATTAAAACACCAAACCATTTAATCTCCGGGTCTCCCGCAAGTCAGATATTATCTTATTTGGTGAACCATAAAATGTTTGATTCTTTACAGAATTTTTGTGATAAAAATAATATTACTATGTCCGTGTATGTTGATGACGCCACCTTTTCTTCACAACACATAATTTCTCATACTCAAAAACAAGTAATATATAAAATTATCTCTAAAAACTTATACCGACTTTCACGTAACAAAGTAAAATACTATACCAAAAAATATCCTAAGCTTATCACTGGTGTCGTTATATCGTCTAATGGAAACTTAAAAATCAAAAATTCATTAAGTCTTAATGTAATCAGCGAATGGAAATACTTCAGTCAGAATCCAAAAAATCTTCAGTCAAAGGCCCGATTGCAAGGACTTCTGATTGCCGCACACCAAAGTGAACCTGCAAAATTCCAAAATATCTATAACTTAATCCGCGAGGCAAGTATTCCATTTTCTTAAATTTAAAATTTACATTCCGATTTATTCATTGCAAACAAATATCAAAATTACCTGCAAATTATCTTCCACGGAACGTCAATTTGTATTTTAGTCAATCATACTTTACTAAATTATATTTTACTATATATTCTATTTTTACTAGCTTTTCTCTAAACTTTTACACTCGCCTATAGCATTTCTCCACCAGACAATGCTACGATACATATCTGCTACTGTCGTCCTTCCTTAAAACGACTACATACTAAACATGACCGATATATGTATTTCCCATAAAAACAGACCGCGCATCCTTATTAGATGCGCGGTCTGTTCTATACGATAATCCCCTTTTGCTTTTGATACCTTTGGTATCATTTCATAAATTATATAAAACATCTCATGAATTGTCAATAGTACTTTCATTTTTTGTCGTTTTTTCAAAAATTATAAAAGTACTATCGTCTCCCGCCACACTTCGCACAAACTCTCCAGCCTCCATGCCGCATTGGCCGGGCTGGTGGAGGGCAGCACCGTGGCTTCTATGCCGGTCAGGGGCAGCTGATATTTTCGATAAAGCTCTCCTGCTTTGTTACCGTTGGCATAGATCCGCGTGATCTGTGATTCCGCCAGAATCCTTCGAATATCCGTCGGCTCCACATTGCGGATGCTACTGTCGCTGGATCCCTTAATATCGCAGCTCTGGATTACATCCCAGACGGCAATGTGATGAGCCAGTAGCATTTTCTTTTTCTCCTCTATGGTCTCTGGCACCGGTTCCCCGCACAGATCTGCCATCACTTTCCAAAAACGATTCTGCTTATGGCCGTAATAAAAATGGTTCTCCCGGGATTTCACCGAGGGCAATGTTCCCAGGATCAGCACCAGCGAATCCGCATCGTACACCGGTGCAAACGTGTGCTCAATATGTTCATATCCTGTCATGCTGTTTTCCTTCTTCCTTATGGCTGTCCCTGTCTTTCAGCAGATATCGGGCCGCAGGAATTTCCACGATCAGAGTAACCGCTACCGCCACCGCCGCAGACACCACGATAATCAGTATCTGATATTTCCACTGCCATACACGGTCACCTGTCATATTTGGCGGCGTATCCCCGCTCCAATAAGGAATTCTTTTTTCTTTCAGCCAGACGGCGATCATCTGATGCCAGAGATACAGATTATAGGAAAATTTGCAAAAAAGTGATGCCACCCGGTTGGAATATAGTTTCTGATAATATTCTCCCGCACAGGCCGTACTGAAAAGGAACAATGCAAACAGAAACGACTGCACCAGCCGGCTCTGCAACTGAACTGCCTGCAGATTCACATCCCCGTCGTATTTATGAATCATCCCGTTCATCAGAAAAATACACAAAACAGAGATCACTGTTCCTGCCAGCTGCGAGTATTTATTTTCCGTCACATATTTCTTCCACATGACATACAGGATGCAGCAAAGCATGCCATTGGCATAGATTCCCATAAACGTCAGAATATTATTTCCATAATTTCTCTCTTTTCCCGCAAAACAGTTCAGAATTACCGCAGTACTTGTAACGGAAATCATCAACATCACACTATAAGTGGCAAAGGCCCACTTGCGGAACAATCTTGCGATCCACGGCAGCAGCAGATAATAGATCACTTCCATCTGTACCGTCCACAACACACCGTTAAAAGAGGTGGATATATAAGTGTCCGACCAGTTTGGTGCAACGCAAAATACATGTGTCACAATATCCTTGCACAATGCTCCCACATTCCGATATTTATGCCCAGGTAAAATATAAAAAAACAGATCGATCGTCAGCATAAAATAGTAAGAAGGCAATATTCTTGCTGCCCTCTTTCTGTAAAATTTCTTCGTATCCGGCCAGTCCTCTCCCAGAACAATAGATCTTGCATAAGGATAAAAATTGCAGAATGCGCTGAGCAGGATCATCATATCCACAAAAACGAATCCATATCTGACCCATCCAGCAAGGTTGATCTCCGTGAGTCCAATATATTTTGTGTACTCTGTTGGAATCCGAAGATACGGTGTCAGCCATGTCTGCTGCCAGAAATGAAACCACACTACCATCCCGATGGCTATGGCACGGATTCCATCCAGCACACCGATTCTGTTTTCTATTCTGTTTTTTTCATCCATGCTGTATTCCCGCCGTTTCTGATTTTCTGCTGCTTCCTATCTGTCATGTTCCAGTCTCCATCTGATACATCTGGTGAGATAATCCACGTAATCCGCATTCTTACACATTTCCTTGCCGGGAGTATCGGAGATCTTTGCCACATCCATGCCGTTGCAGGCAGTGGTCTTCATGACAATATTCAACGGTTCCTCGCAGGTATCATTGGCAATATAGGTTCCGATACCGAAAGCCACCGTCACCCTGTCCCGGAATGCCTTACGCAGTTCATCTGCCCGTGCAAAGTCCAGGCCGTCACTGAACAGCAGGGTCTTGCGCTTCGGGTCAATCCCCAGAGATTCATAATGAGATATCAGCTTCTCCCCCCATGCAAAGGGATCCCCACTGTCATGCCGCACGCCGGAAAACAGAGTGGAATAGGTCAGCTGGAAATCTTTCAGGAAACAATCCGTGGTGATCGTATCCGTCAAAGCAATTCCGTTCAAAATGCCATACTCTTTCACCCAGGCATCCAGGGCATACCAGTTGGAATATGCCGGATTGTGCTTGTGATTGCCCTGCCCGGTACACATGATCCATTCATGGGCCATAGTGCCTACCGGTGTCACGTTCCATTTCTTTGCCAGATAGACATTGGAGGTACCAATGCAGGCGGAGTCCTTATAATCCTTATTATGCCCCACCAGCTCCTGTACTGCCAGTTCCTGTGCCTCTGCAGAGAGACGGCGTCTCAGACCGAATTCACTGAAATTTCCAAGGCAATACGTTCCGTCCACCAGCTTCTGTAGCTTGTCTGCCAGACGCTCCCGGAAGGAGGCATACAGCTTCTCATAGTCATAATTCATACGGAAAAATACTTCATTAACAATAGCCAGCGTCGGGATCTCATACATAGAAGTATTCAGCCAGGATCCCTTGGTCTCGATGGTCAGACCGCAGTCCGCCTCCGTGCCGATCTCAAAATCCTCGTATCTGGGCTGCCACAAACGTAAAAAATCCACATAGGAACCCTTGATCCATTTTACGTTCTCCAGATAAGCCAGTTCCTCTTCCGTAAAACGTAAGTCACAATAGGCCCGGATCTGCGCCTTGATTTCTTCTACCATTTCAGATGTGAAAAATACATCTGTATTCCTGCATTTGAAGGTCCAGGTAGTCTTATAAGCGCTGAACTGGTGGTAGATACACTGTCCCATAGAGAACTTGTACATATCATTTTCCAGTAAGCTGTTGATGATCTGTGGTAATTGCATGATTTTATCCTCTTTCTCTCTTAGATTCACAACTGTGTAAATATGATATGTTCTCTAAATCACATCCGCCTGGATCGGTCCCATAGCTGCGATGGCCGTCTGGTGCGTCTGGGGTGTCACACAGGCACAGGCCTTCTCAATGACACACACTCTCGCTTCCGGTACAAATGCCTTTGCCATGACCACATTGCTTAACACACAGATTCCGGTGCAGAATCCGGTAAAATCCACTTCCATGGGATATTCACCCTCTGCTGCCTCTCCTGCTGCCGTCACCTCTTCCCAGATTGCCTTCAGCGTATTTCCAAAATCCAGACTGCCAAAAGTAGGCTTTTTCACCGTAAGGATCTGTTCCGGCGCATAATGCTCCTGTACCGCCTTCACGATATCCGGATGGATCTTATATCCTTCTGTGCCTTCCTGTCCGTGCAGAACGGGCAGACGCTTTCCTTCCTGGGTGTGCAGATAATCCGCCGTATGGGTATCCTTTGTAAAGATCACCTTGTAGTATTCCCCACTTTCTGCTGCCGCAACGATATACTTTACCGCCGCCTCGCACTCCTTGTTTCCCAGCGCTCCGGTGATGAATTCGTTCTGTGCATCCGTGATCACTAATACTTTCTTTGTCATGTCCCTCTCCTCTACTCGTTTTTCTATAATGATGTCGGGCAAAAGCCCCCGATTTTGCACAAAAAGCAGGCAACCGCATCCTGCGACTACCTGCTTCTATTACTTATAGAAATAATTTCTTCACTTTTTCTGCATCAAATACAACTTCCTTTACCCCGTCCACTTCGATCTGATACAGGGCATTGGCTGCCAGATGCTCCGCCGCCTGCTCAAGGTCACGGATTCCACTGGTGTTGGAATAGATCTCCACCACCGCATCCAGTCCCTCTTCGGTGAGTGTGCATTCGTCTGCCTGCAGTCCAATCCTTTTCAGCACCTTCGGCAATGCAAATCTGGAGAAAATGATCTTCTTCTCCTCCGGTGTGTAATCCGGGATGTCGATCACTGCAAAACGGGACATTAACGGAGCACTGATCTGCTCCTTGTCATTGGCAGTGGCGATGGGGTAGACACCAAAGGTGGGAACGGTACATTCCATATAGTTGTCCGTGAATCCCAGATTGTCAAGCAGTGTCAGAAGCACATCCGCCGGATTGCCGTTACCCTTGCCGTTTGCCGCCTTGTCCAACTCATTGATGATGAATACCAGATTAGACTCTCCCGCCATGGAAAAAGCCTCCATGATAATGCCCGGCTTGGCATTGGCATAGATTCTGGAGCTTCCGGTCAGCTGCTCCGGATCGTTAATGGAACTCATGTCTAATGTTGTCCAGGGCAATTTCAGGATCCTCGCCACCGCATAAGCGATCTGGGATTTACCGGTTCCGGCCGGACCCACCAGAAGCAGTCCGTAAGCCGGTAAGGTGTGGGTACGGTTAATCTGGATAATGGTCTCCATGATCCGCTGCTTGACTCTCTCCATGCCGTACAATTCCTCGTCCAGGATCCGTCTGGCTTCCACCGGATCAATGGCTTCGAAGTAATTGCCCTTCCACTGAATGTTCATCATGATGGACAGCGCTCTCTGGGCATGTCTTCTCTCTTCCGGAGACACCTCATGGGATCTGGCCACCGCCAGATTTCTTCTGGCCCACAGGCGGATGTTTTCCGGCATGGTCCTTCCGGCGCATGTCATGAAATCGGAGATACTCTGAAGGCTGGTAAGCTTCATATCATCGCCGTCTTCCTCTTCGTCCTCCCCCTGTTCCTCTTCTGCGGGAGCACTGCTGGCGAACAGTCTTTCCATCATGAACTGTAAAAATCCATCTTCTGCCGAAAGCTTGGTTCCGCCGCCAAATGCAGTCTCTCGGATCTTGTATACCACATAGCCTTCTTCCCGGTTTTCCCCGGAAAGCCTGACATTGATGTGATTTTCTCCTAACCATCTGACGAGGCTTACGAATCTTGCATCGATCTGTAAAATATCGGCATAGGCACTGCTGCCCTCTTCCCTGAATTCGAAATTCGTGCGTTTGTTCTGATTGCCGAAGACACCGATAGCATGGTGCTTCCACTGCTCGCTGCTGTTGTCCAGGATCAGGATCGGCTTTTCGGGACTTGCCGCAGCCTCCTTGGAACGGAACATGGTATAGGTGCATACGGGATCCTGCTTCTTCTCATTTTCCGGGATACTGCTGAAATCAAATACCGGCATTGTCAGCCTCCTTTTTTCTCGCCTGAATCTTCTCCTCATCGATCAGCTTGAACTGCTTTACCAGATTGGTCATATTCTCGGACTGAGCCAGCAGTTCCTCACTGGTAGCGGATAATTCTTCTGCTGCCGCAGAGTTGGACTGTACGATCTCGGAGATCTGGTTCACACCGCTCTCCGCCTGATTCATGGCATCTGACTGAGCAGCTGCAATCTGGTTCAGTTCCTCAGAATCCTGTGCGATCCTGCGGACGCCTTCCACGATAACGCTCAACGTCTGGGACGCATGATCCACAGCTTCATTGCCGGCATGGATCTCCTCCAGTGTACCGCCGATCAGCTCTCTGGTATTGACAGCGGACTGCGCACTCTGCTCTGCCAGCTTACCAATCTGGTCTGCCACCACAGCAAAACCTCTTCCGGCCTCCCCCGCTCTGGCTGCCTCAATGGACGCATTTAAGGACAGCAGATTGGTCTGACTGGCAATATCCTCGATCTCACCGATGATGTTGCTGATCTTCTCGGAAGTCTCGTTGATCTGTTCCATGATCTCCATCAGATGATTCATCTCGGTACGGCCTTCATCTGCCTTAGCAGAGTATTCCTGTGCCTGCCTGCTGGAATTCTTGGTATGCTCTGCAGTATTGTCTACCATAGAGGTAATATTAGTAATGGTTGCCTGTAGCTGCTGTACGGCTCCGGCCTGCTCGGTAGCGCCCTCTGCCAGAGACTGTGCCGCATCTGCCAGGCTTCCGGCACCCATGGATACCTGGCCGGATACGGAATTTACATTGTACAATGCTTCGTTCATCTTATATTTGATATCTCTCAGGGCTTCCTTCAATTCATCCAGATCCCCTGCATAGAGATCGGGGTAAAGAAATTTTACCGTCCAGTCACCATTTGCCATGGCATTCAGAGCCTGCTTGATATCCTCAATGATCATTCGCAGATTTTCAGCCATTGCAATGGCGGCACGATTCATCTCTGCCACTTCGTCATCTGTCTTTACTTCCGGGAACTCTGAAGACAGATCACCTGCAGCAAACCCATCCAGTCTGTCTGCCAGCGCTTTCAGCGGTCCGGCGATTCCTTTGGCTATTCTTTTTCCCGCTTTTTCAGATCCCGCAAAGCCTACTCCGATGATCAGAAGGATTACGATAAAAATAACCACACGGAAAACATTCAGCTTGGCTTCCATGGCATTTCCGTTCGTTACACTGCTGTCCAACAGGCTCGTCATATCTGCATAGACCTGCTGGAACACGGGATCCATCTGTTCGCCTGCCATCTGCTGTGCCTGCATCCGCTTAGCAGAATCGGAAGCTGTTCCCAGTTCCAGTATCTGTGCCTCGATCTGCTGATAAGAAGCTACGCCATCCTTGATCTGCTGGTAGGTAGCTCTTCCCTCATCCGTGATCATATCATCTTCCAGGGCACTGATATAGGTATCCAGCTGTTCCGCCGTCATGTCATGGGCATTTTTTGCTGTAGCGATCAGTGTATCGTCATCATAGCCGATGGCGGCACGGGTCTCACTCCGCATCTCCGCGATAACGATCATCGCCTTACCGATGTCACCCTGCGCGAAACCGTAATGCTTCAAGGCGTAGGAATACTGATAACTCACGATTCCCATGGCCACACAGGCGATGACACCCGTCATGCTCAGCAGTATCGTGGTCTTACGAAATACTTTCAATAGGCGCTTCTCAATGGAGAGCTTGTTTAAACTGTTAAATCTGTCCGTTCTGTCCATTCCAATGTTCCATCCTCTCTGTAAACTGTGTGTAAAAATCTATCGTCCCCTCATACGGCAATAAATAAAACAGACGCAGCAGCAGGAGATTTTCTTCCCTCTGTTTCCCTTCGTCTTCTCCTGTCAGTCTTTCTTCCATGGCATGTAACAGGTCATGCCATTGTAAGGTAAATTGCTGATTGCGGGTCAGATCCGGAGTATCGATCCATTTACTGACTTTTATCTTGCTGCGGTTCTCCTTTGCACATTCCCCGGTCTGGAGAAAATAGGAAAATCCTCCATTTTCATAATATCTTCCCAGCGGAAATAGCCGGCAGATTCCGGGACGGTACGGGTGAATACTGCATCGACCCTCTCCGTCCAGATACGCACAGGCTTCCTCTGCTCCCTGCATTTTCAGATTCGGTAAGATCACACCGTCCACCACATTGAGCTCCACCGATGCCGCTAATAGCTCCTGCATGCTTTTCCCCATTCCTGTAGTCATCCGGTACACATCATAGGGATCCAGGATAATGGAATTGCCCATGCCGTGACAACACCGGGAACAGCCATTGCAACCACCGCAATCCGCTTTTACCATATCATTTGCTTTGTATAATCGGCCATCGGATATCTCCGCAAGACTTACATTTCGCTTCATATCTACACCATCAGCCTCTCTGTGCCTTGCGTTCCATGATCTCCTTCAGGCTCTCGGTGTAAGGCGCTCTTGCCACACCGTACTCTGTTACGATTCCGGCGATCAGTTCATGATCCGTTACATCAAAAGCGGGATTGTATACCTTTACACCTTCCGGGGCCATGCGCTCCTTATACCACATCTCGGTGACCTCTTCCGCCTTGCGCTGCTCGATGCAGATATCTGCGCCGGTAACGGTAGCCATGTCAATGGTAGATGTAGGTGCACAGATATATACCGGTACACCGTACTGCTTTGCTACCGCTGCTACTACGCTGGTGCCGATCTTGTTGGCCGTATCTCCGTTAGCCGCCACTCTGTCACAACCCACGAACACTGCCTGTACCCAGCCCTTGGACATTACAGAAGCAGACATATTGTCGCAGATCAGTGTGACATCCACGCCTGCGGAATGCAGTTCAAAAGCAGTCAGTCTGGCTCCCTGCAACAGGGGTCTGGTCTCATCCGCAAATACATGGAAGTTATAGCCCTTCTCCTGTCCCAGATAAATAGGTGCTGTTGCAGTACCATATTTTACGGTTGCAAGTTGTCCTGCATTACAGTGAGTCAGGATGCCATCTCCCGGTTTCACCAGTTCCAGGCCAAATTCTCCGATTTTTCGGCATACTTCCACATCTTCCACCCGAATCTGCAAGGCTTCATCATGCAGGATTTCCTTCACTTCTGCCACGGTTTTGTGTTCTTCTCTGCCGGCCTTCACAGCCACGGCATTCATACGCTTCAATGCCCAGGACAGGTTGACTGCGGTGGGTCTGGAAGAATCCAGATATTCCTTATATTCGGTAAATTTCTCATAAAACTTTTCAAAATCTTCGGTCTCGATGCGGTTTGCCAGCAGATAAATACCCAGTGCCGCCGCTACGCCGATGGCCGGAGCCCCTCTGACTTTCAACAGATAAATGGCATCCCAAATTTCCTGTGCCGTATGTAAAGCGATCAGTTCGATCCTGCCGGGTAATAAGGTCTGGTCTATGATGATCACCGCATCCTGTGCTTCATCCAGTGCCACGGTGTCGTAATCGAGAATTGTTTTTTCTTTTTCCATAGATACTCCTTTATATATGTTTTCGTAATTGTCAGATCCTTACGGTATCTTCCCGGTTAATTTTCATGCCGGATAATATCGGCAAATTCTGCTTTCGCTGCCTTGGCCAGATCCTCCGGTGTCAGACGGATCTGAGATCCGATCTTGCCGCCGCTGACATAGATCTGCTCCTGTGTCTTTGCGCTTTCATCGATTCTGGTCACGTACTGCTTTTTCATGCCAATGGCAGTACAGCCGCCGCGGATATAACCGGTAATGGCGTTAATGTCCTTTACGTGGATCATTTCCACGCTCTTTTCCCCTACCGATTTCGCTGCCTTTTTCAGATCCAGCTCCGCCGCAATAGGGATAACGAATACAAAATAATTCTTGCTGTTGCTCACGGTGACCAACGTCTTATAGACCTGTTCATAGGGCAGGGATAATTTGTCAGCTATCTGAAGACCGTCCACGAATTCCTCACACTCGTAGGTGTGATGGGTATAAGGAATCTTCAAAGATTCCAGGATCCGCATTGCGTTGGTCTTTACTTCTTTTTGTTTTGCCATAAAACTACTCACGCCTTTCAACAACCTGCAAACTTTGAGCCGAAGGCACAAATTTGCAGGTGAAAAATTTATTTTTCACCTTGTTACCCTTGGTATCATTTTATTTTACTATTTTGCTTCCCTCAGCGCAAGCATACAAGGCAAGAAACTTGCACAAGTTGCATCAGTTTTTTGCAGAAAAGAACTCCGCCCGACTCCCGGACGGACCGGGGAATCAGGCGGAGTTCTTATATGTTTTTAATCCGTTGTTACGAATTAGTTTGCTGCCTTCTCAGCCTTTGCAGCCTTCAGCTGCTCGGTCAGAGCGGGAACTACCTTGTTCAGGTCGCCTACGATACCGTAGTCAGCCACATCGAAGATAGGCGCGGTCTCATCCTTGTTGATGGCAACAATGAGATCAGACTCTTCCATACCTGCTACATGCTGAATAGCACCGGAGATACCGATTGCAAAGTAAATCTGAGGACGAACGGTCTTACCGGTCTGTCCAACCTGCAGATCCTTGGGCTTCCAGCCATTATCTACAACTGCACGGGAGCAGGATACGGTACCGCCAAGAACCTCTGCCAGATCGTCCAGGATCTTGAAGTTCTCTGCGCTGCCAACTCCACGTCCGCCGGATACCAGGATCTTAGCATCCATGATATCAACGGTATCGGATACAGCCTTAACGACTTCCTTGATGGTTACATATTTGTTGTTCGGAGTAAATCCGGGATTGTACTCTTCGATTACAGCCTTTGCACCTGCGATAGGAGCGATCTTCTGCATAACGCCGGGACGAACGGTTGCCATCTGAGGTCTGTTGTCGGGGCAGGCGATGGTAGCGATGGTGTTACCTCCGAATGCAGGACGGGTCATCAGCAGCTGGTTGTGCTTCTGCTCCTGTCCGGGGATAGCAACGAGAGGGAAATCACCGATCTCAAGTACAGTACAGTCAGCAGTCAGACCGGTCTTAACTCTTGCGGAAACGGTAGGGCCGAGGTCACGTCCGATAGCAGTTGCACCTACCAGAACGATCTCAGGCTTATATTTCTCGATAACAGATGCCAGTGCATGTGCATAAGGCTCGGTTCTGTAAGTCTCCAGTTCGGGATCGTCCACAAGGATTACCTTATCTGCGCCATACTCAGCCAGCTTATCTGCCAGATTCTTTACATTATAACCGATCAGAACCGCGGTTACCTCGGTCTCCAGCTTTGCAGCCAGCTCTTTACCTTTGCCGAGCAGCTCCAATGCGATACCGCTGATCTCATTGTCTACCTGCTGGGCGAACACATATACACCCTTGTATTCTTCAATATTATTGGTTACCATGGTTTGCCTCCTATATTAGATGATGTGCTTTTCTTTGAATTTAGCCACAATGTAAGCTGCTCCGTCTTCAGGTGAATCGGGAACGATCTTCTCACCTGCGCCCTTACGAACCTTATCGGATGCCTTTGCAATCTTGGTAGGAGATCCCTTCAGGCCAAGGTTACTGTCATCAACATCTTTCAGATCAGCTCTGCCCCAGGTAGTGATCTCTGCCTTGCATGCATCGAAGATTCCGCCGGGAGTCATATAACGAGGCTTATTCAGCTCGGACAGTGCAGTGATCAGGCAGGGCATCTGGGCCTCTACTACATGATATCTGTCATCATACTGTCTCTGAACGATCACCTTGTCTCCCTCAACCTTGATGTCCTGTGCATAAGAGATTACGGGAAGTCCCAGATGCTCAGCGATCTGAGGACCAACCTGTGCGGTATCACCATCGATTGCCTGACGACCGGTAATGATCAGATCATAGTCAAGGTTTCTCAGTGCACCTGCAATGGTAGTGGAAGTAGCCCAGGTATCAGCACCGCCCAGTACTCTGTCGGTAACCAGAATTGCTTTGTCAGCACCCATAGCCAGCGCCTCACGAAGAGCATCTGCTGCCTTGGGAAGACCCATGGTCAGTACGGTAACTTCTGCGCCGAACTCGTCCTTCAGCTTCAGTGCAGCTTCCAGACCAGCCTTATCATCGGGATTCATGATAGCAAGCATTGCGCCTCTGTCAAGAGTTCCGTCAGGATTGAATTTAACACCGCCCTTGGTATCGGGCACCTGCTTAATACAAACAACAATCTTCATTGTATTTTCTCCTTACTTTTCTAATAAAATTTCCGACAAATGCCTGCTTGCTTATTTCAGCAGATCTGCGGAGATAACCATTCTCTGAACTTCGGAAGTACCCTCGTAGATCTCGGTGATCTTTGCATCACGCATCATACGTTCAACTTCGTACTCTCTGATGTAACCGTAACCACCGTGCAGCTGAACAGCCTTGGTAGTAACTTCCATAGCAACCTCAGCAGCATACAGCTTAGCCATAGCAGCTTCTACAGAGTAAGAGATCTTAGGATTGGTCTTGTACTCGTCCTTCTTGCGTGCAGCCTTGTATACCAGCATCTTGGCAGCTTCCACCTTGGTAGCCATATCAGCCAGCTGGAACTGTGTATTCTGGAATCCGGAAATGGACTTTCCGAACTGCTTTCTTTCCTTGGTGTAAGCAACGGTTCTCTCCAGAGCGCCTTCTGCAATACCCAGAGCCTGGGAAGCGATACCGATACGTCCGCCGTCCAGAGTGTGCATTGCGATCTTGAATCCCTGTCCCTGCTTACCAAGCATATTCTCCTTGGGGATACGGCAGTCGGTGAAGATCAGCTCGTAAGTGGAAGAACCCTTGATACCCATCTTCTTCTCTTTGGTACCGAAGGTAAATCCGGGAGTACCTTTCTCAACGATAAAGGAAGAAATCTCCTTCATCTTTCTGCCTCTCTTCTCTACGATACCGGTAACTGCGATCACGATATATACATCAGCTTCTTTACCGTTGGTGATGAAGCACTTGGATCCGTTGATGACCCACTCGTCACCATCTAATACAGCCTTAGTCTGCTGTCCCTGAGCATCGGTACCTGCACCGGGCTCGGTCAGACCGAAAGCACCGATCTTACGGCCGCTTGCCAGATCGGGAACATATTTCTTCTTCTGATCCTCAGTACCGAAGGTCATGATAGGATCGATACACAGAGAGGTATGTGCGGATACGATAACGCCGGTGGTTGCACAAACCTTGGAAAGCTCCTCAACACACATAGCGTAGGTCAGGGTATCACAGCCCTGTCCGCCGTACTCCTTGGGAACGGGAATTCCCATGAAGCCGTACTTAGCCATCTTCTCAACGGTCTCTCTGGGGAAGGTTTCGGTCTCGTCAACTTCCTGCGCAAGAGGTTTTACTTCGTTCTCGGCGAACTCTTTGAACAGCTGTCTCGCCATCTCATGCTCTTTGGATAATGTAAAATCCATGATGTTAATCCTCCATTGTTATTTATACTTGGTTGTAATTATGAACTTAGACTGTCCAGAGCCGTATCCGGCTCCGAACAGTTATTTTACCTTTTGCCTACTGTGCATCCACAGGAGTCTTGGTGCGGTCTGCATTGTATACATAGAAGCCCTTGCCGGTCTTCACACCAAGGTTACCGCCGCGAACCATCTTACGGATCAGAGGGCATGCACGATACTTGCTGTCACCGGTCTCGTTGTACAGAACATCCATGATGGCAAGGCAGATATCCAGTCCTACGAAATCGCCCAGTTCCAGAGGTCCCATGGGATGATTAGCGCCCAGCTTCATAGCTGCGTCGATACCTGCGATATCGGATACACCTTCCATCTTGATGAAAGCTGCTTCATTGATCATAGGGATCAGGATACGGTTAACAACAAAGCCTGCTGCCTCGTTTACCTGAACGGGGGTCTTGCCGATCTCTTCAGATATCTTCTTGATGGTGTCTACAGTCTCTGCGGGAGTATTCACACCTGCAATTACCTCAACCAGCTTCATACGATCTGCGGGATTGAAGAAGTGCATACCGATCAGAGGACGGGTCAGTCCGTTGCCGATCTCGGTAATGGAAAGGCTGGAAGTGTTGGAAGCAAATACACACTCGGGCTTGCAGATCTTGTCCAGCTCACCGAAGGTGGTCTTCTTAACTTCCATATTCTCAAATGCAGCTTCTACGATCAGATCGCAGTCTGCACACAGATCTTCCTTCAGGCCCGGAGTGATCTTAGCTACGATAGCGTCAACAGCCTCCTGAGTCATCTTTCCTTTTTCTACCAGTCTTGCATAGCCTTTTACGATCTTGGCCTTGCCGCCGTCAGCCCACTCCTGCTTGATATCGCAAAGAGCTACTTCATATCCGTCTACCTGGGCAAATGCCTTTGCAATGCCCTGTCCCATAGTACCTGCACCGATAATACCTACTTTCATGGTAAATCCTCCTGATTTTATACTTTTATATTCGTAATGATTAGCAGTTCTTAAAAGGCTCTTTTACCTTCTCCTTGTTCTTGTCAAGGAAGAAAGCCATACCATACTTCTGATCTTCTGTCTCGAAGCAGTCACCGAACAGCTTCTCTTCGATCACTACTGCCTGATCCATATCTGCATCCAGGCCTTCGTTAATAGCCTTCTTGCAGTTGCGGACTGCGATGGGAGCATTCTTTGCAATGGTGGCTGCCAACTTCTGTGCTGCTGCCAGCATTACTTCCTGTGCACTCTTTACCACATTGCCGTCTGCATCTACTTCTGCGCTGTAAACTTCGTTTACCAGACCGATTCTGTAAGCGTCTGCTGCCTTGATATTGCGTGCGGTGTAGATCATCTGTTTTGCCATGCCTGCACCTACCAGACGAGCCAGTCTCTGGGTTCCGCCGAAGCCGGGAGTGATTCCCAGTCCTACCTCGGGCTGTCCGAAGACTGCATTGTCGGAACAGATTCTGATATCACAGCTCATGGAAATCTCACATCCGCCGCCCAGAGCAAAGCCGTTGACAGCTGCGATCACGGGAATGGGGAAGGTCTCGATCTTGCGGAATACATCGTTACCCTTCTTTCCGAATGCCTCGCCCTCTGCCTTGGTCAGGCTGCTCATCTCTCCGATATCTGCACCTGCCACGAAGGACTTACTGCCTGCACCGGTGATCACCAGACAACGAACCGTTGCCAGATCTACTGCATCCAATGTAGCGTTCAGTTCATCCAGTACCTGAGAATTCAGAGCGTTCAGTGCCTTTTCACGGTTGATGGTGATGGTTGCCACATTGCCATTCTGCTCATACAAAATGTAATCCATGTTTTTACCTCATTTCACATTTCAATCAGTATTTTCAAAACCACACTAAGGCGATAGAGATTCTACCGCCCCAGCGAATTGTTATTCCATTAGTCCTCGATCTTAACGATGGTGGAGCATCCCATACCACCGCCGATGCACAGAGTAGCCAGACCGGTCTTGGCACCTCTTGCCTGCATCTCATGCAGCAGAGTTACCAGAATACGGCATCCGGAAGCTCCTACGGGATGGCCGAGAGCGATAGCACCGCCGTTGGGGTTCAGCTGCTTATCTACATCGATGCCCAGTTCCTTACCAACTGCTACGGACTGTGCTGCGAATGCTTCGTTAGCCTCGATGATATCGAAGTCTTCGATCTTCATACCGGTCTTAGCCATTACCTTCTTGGTAGAAGCTACAGGGCCGATACCCATAACCTCGGGACGAACACCAGCCAGAGCGCCTGCTACGAAAGTAGCCATAGGCTTAACGCCCAGCTCCTTAGCCTTCTCTTCGCTCATAACAACGATAGCTGCCGCACCGTCGTTGATACCGGAAGCGTTACCTGCGGTAACGAATCCACCGGGATTGATGGCACGAAGCTTAGCCAGACCTTCGATGGTAGAACCATGACGAGGGCCTTCATCGGTATCGAATACGATGGTCTCTTTTTTCTTCTTAACTTCTACGGGAACGATCTCTGCCTTGAAGGCACCGTTCTTCTGAGCTTCTTCAGCCTTTAACTGGCTCTTTAATGCGAACTCATCCAGTTCTTCACGGGTAAGTCCCCACTCTTCGCAGATGTTGTCTGCGGTCTTGATCATATGATAATCATTGAAAGCATCCCAAAGTGCATCTTTGATCATGGTATCAACCATGGTTGCGTTACCCATACGATATCCGTAACGTCCCTGAGGAATTGCGTAAGGAGCCATGGACATGTTCTCCATACCACCTGCTACTACGATATCTGCATCACCGGCCATGATCATCTGTGCTGCCTGGTTCACACAGTTCAGGCCGGAACCACATACCACATTCATGGTAACTGCGGGAACTTCGATGGGAAGTCCGGCTTTGATAGCTGCCTGACGTGCTACGTTCTGTCCCTGGCCAGCCTGGATTACACATCCCATATATACCTGGTCAACTGCTTCGGGAGCAACGCCTGCTCTCTTCAGAGCCTCCTTGATAACGATTGCGCCCAGCTCCGGTGCAGGAGTTGTGCTTAAGGTTCCGCCCATGGTACCGATTGCGGTACGGCAAGCGCCTGCTAATACAACTTTCTTTGCCATTTGTTTGTCCTCCACTTTTTGTTTTCGTTTGGTTTGCTTTCTGAAATGTAGATTGTTATTTTTTTATCATTTCACTGTCCCCATTTTAACATAGCGAAATCTGTTTTGCAATGCTTTTGTCAAAAAAATAACAAAATAACAAATGAAATTTTTAGAAATCAGAATTCCCGGATTTTTGTAGTGCGGATCCACTCTCTTGTTCCCTCGACTTTCTGCACTTCCTGCGTGTGTTTTGCCAGAAAACAGGTCAACGGATAGACATCGATCCAGATCTCGTTGTCACTCTCTTTCTGTTCTTCATCAAAGACCAGTTCCAATCCCCAGTGCAGATGGGTTACTTCTATATTATTTACATTTTCTGTGGTACTGTAACCGGTATGTCCCATATAACCGATCACATCCCCCGCCGTCACCACGCTGCCTTCTTCCAGTCCTTCCGCATAGGGGTAGTTCTGCCTCAGATGTGCATAGTAATAGTAGCGCTTATTATCAAAGCTGCGGATACCAATGCGCCAGCCGCCGTACTGGTTCCAGCCCAGGGCTTCCACAGTGCCGGACTCGACAGCAATGATAGGTACACCGACGAGCCCCATCATGTCATGGCCCAGATGCCTTCGTTTATATCCGTAGCTTCTTCCCGCCCCGAAATCATCATAATGAGTATAATCAAATCCTCTCGCAATGGGGCAATAACCTTTTAATCCGTATTTTTTCTGCCAGGTGCTCTGTCCGTCTTCTCCGATCACCTCTGCCTCGTATTCTCCCACCAGTCCTCCCAGCGCTGCGCTGTAAGCTTCCAGATAATACGGATAGTATTTCATATCTTTTGTGAGAGTTTCTATCTCTGCCTCTCCCTCAACCAGCTTCTCCGCCGTCTCGTTCAGGATCTTCAGCGCCTTTTTGTCAAATTCCCCTCCGGTTCTGGCTGCGGTATATGCAAGCAGCGGGATCCACTCCACATGATGTTCCGTGTCAAACGTATCCACATCCCAGTCATATGCCTGGCAGAGCGCTTCATAGGATACGGTAAAGTCCACCCATTTGATATAATCCTTTCCCGCAGCCGAGGTTGCGGTGACCACCGCCTGTTCCATGCTTTCTGTCCGTCCTGTCTCCCGGAGCAGAAATGCTCCCATCATTATAAATAGAAGCATCACCTCTGCCCGGATCCATGCCCGCATTCTCTTTTCTCTGTCCATTCCCTGTCCTGCTTTCAGTTCCTCCTTACAGGTTATGTTTCTGATTTTTCCGGTATTCAGACAATTCGAAAATCTCCGGGGCATATCATTTCCCATACAACAAAACAGCCTGCCGGAAATTCCGGCAGGCTGTAAATTTGTCTTTATTTAATTTTCTGTCCGGTTTTATACTTCCGGCTCGATCAGTCCGTAGGTATCGCCCTTTCTCTTGTACACTACATTTACCTGATCTGTCTCTGCGTTGCAGAATACGAAGAAGTTGTGTCCCAACAGTTCCATCTGAATGCAGGCATCCTCGGGATACATGGGCTTGATATCGAACTTCTTGGTACGAACGATCTTGATCTCGTCATCGTCTGTGTAATCATTCTCTACATAGGCTTTGCTGAAAGAAGCTGCCGCCTGCTGTTTGTCAACGATCTTGTTCTTATATTTTTTCAACTGTCTCTCAATGATCTCTTCCACCAGATCAATGGATACATACATATCGTTGCTTACCTGCTCCGAACGGATAATGCTTCCCTTTACCGGAATGGTCACCTCAATTTTCTGACGTTCTTTTTCAACGCTTAATGTTACATGTACTTCTGTGTCGGGATTGAAATACTTGTCCAGCTTGCCGATCTTTTCCTCCACTGCTGCTCTTAATCCTGGTGTAACTTCGATGTTTCTGCCAACAATAATAAACTTCATGCTGATCATCCCTTCCAAGTATTTATTTACAAGGTTTTATGTAGCATCCCTTGTATTTATTGTATAGTCATTATAGCACAATAGCACAGCTTTTTGCAACAATTTAAGAAGTTTTTTACTTGTTTTTGACATTCTGTATGTCAACCCTAAAATCGACAAATCCTGTCATTTTATTATTTTTATTACATGTTCACAAAACATTTGTTCCTGTTTTTTCGTAAATTTATCCCCCTTGCAGTGCCGGTTTTTCTGTGGATAATGTGTATAACTTGGTGTATAAGTAACTTTTATCCTATTTTCTGGCATTTTGGATGTGGATAACTTATTTTGTATTTAAATTTCTTTTCTGTCGTTTTTACGTTCGTGTCACTTTTTTTGTATACTTTGTATAGTTCCGTTTTGTCAATCCCCATTTCATCGCGTAACAATATTTTGACAAATTGCACAATTCGTTATACAACTTATAGTTTTTTGCCTTATCGGCACTTAAGTTCCACTGTCCCCACAGCATCCTGTCCACATGGAAAATAAACCGACCACATGACACGGTGCAATCGAGTAGTCTCGCTCATCGTATACACAAAAAAGCACTGTGTGTTTCCACACAGTGCCTTGTACTTTCTGTTATATAATCAGAAGATCCGTCGAACTGCCAGTACCTTCTTGTAATCCGCATTAGATACGATGATACCGGTCTTGGCGGTAGATGCATGAACGATCTGGCCGTTACCGATATACAGTGCCACATGGCCGGAGTAACAGATCAGGTCACCTGCCTGTGCATTGGCAAGTCCGTCAACCGCGGAACCCTGGCTGCGGTCTGCAGAAGAGGAATGAGGCAGGCTTACACCGAAGTTAGCATATACACTCATTACAAATCCGGAACAGTCGGTGCCGTTGGTCAGGCTGGATCCGCCGTATACATAAGGGTTACCAACGAACTGTAATGCATAGTCGGCAACTGCGGTACCCATCTCGCTGTCTCCGCTGGCCGCATAAGTAACTGCGGGAGCGCTGCTGGAAGCGCCAGAACTCTTGCTGCTTGTGGCTGCCTTGGCTGCCGCTGCGGCACGTGCTCTTTCTCTCTCTTCTTTCTCCTTTGCCAGACGCTTTGCTTCTTCCTCTTTGGATTCTGCTTCTACGAATTCCGTATGCAGGGAAACAAATTCTGTAGAGACCCATCCAAGACCTTCCTCGGTATCTACCTGTACCCAGCCATCGGTCTCATCGGATACTACCAGATCGTCCTCCAGAGGAACCAGACCCAGCACCGATGCTTCCAGCGAAGGCTCGGTACGAACTTTCAATGTGGTGGTGTTAACGGTTGCCAGTCGGGTTCCTACCTTCTTGGCAAGTTCTACTGCTTCGTCGCCGGTCACACAGTACTCGGCTTTTACATAACCGGTTACGGAACCGGAAGAAATCTGATACCAGCCGTTCTCTTCGGAAATGAAGAGACCAACGGAATCGTCATACAATTTACCGACGATCTCACCTTCCTCACTGGGCAGGCTTCTTACATTTACATAATCATTCACCTGTGCGATTACCAGATTCTTGAAGGACTCCTCCTCGGATGCTTCCGGGGTGGTATCCATCTGATCGTCACGGATCACAGTCTCAATAATGCTTTCAATCTGTTTCGTGCTGTTGGTACCTGTGGAAAGGCTCTCCAGCTTGTTGCCCTTTGCCAGGGTCAGCTCGATACCGCCGCTGGGCAGTACAGATGAAGATGCTGCTGCATTTGCAGTGATATTCATTCCGGAAAAAGCCATAACCGCTGCCATGGTGCAAACGGTAATTTTTACAGATTTACGAACCATTCTATCCTCCTGAAACTCTTGGAGCTGTCTCAATTTCTTAACTTATTTCTTTACATTTTCAAATCATTTGTTACGAATTTGTTACATCCGTTAACAAATATATCACGCGAACTCCCATTTGTCAATATAGTGAATTAATTGTCAATATTGTCAAAAGTTCCCATTTCATGCGGGTTTGCGGTGTTTTTACATAAAAAGAGCCACCATCCAGGTGACTCTTTTCTTTAAATATTCTTCGGTTTTCTTCCGAATTTCTTAATGAATTTATTACTAATCTGTGTCTGTTAACGAAAACGATTGCAGTAATTTCCCGCGCTGACTGCTGCATTGGCACCGTCTGCCACCGCTGTTACGACCTGGCGCAGAGGTTTCTTACGGATATCTCCGGCCACATAAATGCCGGGGCGGCCGGTCTCTCCGGTCTCATCCGCAGGGATATAACCGTCTTCCCCGACTGCCACCAGTTCCCGCAGCAGTTCCGTGTTGGGATGGATGCCTACAGCGATAAAGATGCCTGCTGCCTCCAGATCTTTTTCCGCTTCTGTCTTCACATTTTTGATACGCAGCTTTTCCACCATGTCCTCGCCACAGATCTCTGTAACCACATGGTCATAGAGAATCTCCACATTAGGGAGACTCTTTAATTCCTCCTGCAATACCATAGCCCCCCGCAGACTATCTCTTCTGTGGATCAGATACACCTTTTCGCAGGTTCTTGCCAGATAGATGGCATCTTCCAGTGCCACGTCACCGCCGCCGACCACAGCCACCGTTCTGCCCCGGAAAAAGGCACCGTCACAGGTAGCACAGTAGGATACCCCCATGCCGTTCAATTCTTCCTCGCCGGGTACTCCTAATCTGGCATGTTCCGCACCGGTGGCAAAGATCACCGTACGGGTCTCCAGTTCCTGGTTGCCCGCATAGACGCATTTGTAATCGCCTCGTTCTTCCACACTGTGTACCGTAGCCTCCAGGAACTCCGCTCCCAGTTTCTCTGCATGATGCCGGAACGTCATTCCCATATCGAATCCACTGATGCCGGGAAGTCCCAGATAGTTATCCACCTCATAGGTATTGAGGATCTGACCGCCGCTCATGGGCTTTTCTTCTATAATAAGTAGATTCAGTCCCGCTCTCTTACCATAGACTGCAGCTGACAGCCCTGCGGGACCGGAACCGATAATGATCAAATCGTACATAATTTTCTCTCCTTTTGTCCAGTGTAGCAGTTCCCCTATGGAAAAGCAAGTCCATCTGTGCTACACTCGTTTTACAGGTTTTTAGCATCCGGCACTGTTTTATTTCCAAAGGGTGCCGTAGAATTCAGAAAGGATACTTTACATGAATACAATAAAGAACGCACCGTTGGCTCTTGTCACCGGTGCCTCCCGCGGCATCGGTAAGGCCATCGCAGAAGCCCTGGCCGAAGCCGGCTACCATCTGATCCTCACCTGTAGCCATACCTTGCCGGACCTTCAGGAAGTGGCTGCCTGTTTAGAAGAAAAATATGGCATCACCTGCACCGCCATGGCTGCGGACGCATCGGAACCCGCTGCCATCGAAAAAGTTTTTGCCTCCCTGGATCATCTGGATGTACTGGTCAACAACGCCGGAATCTCTTACATTGGTCTGCTCACGGATATGAGTGTCGAAGAATGGCAGCATGTCCTGAATACGAACCTGAGCTCCTGCTTCTACACCAGCCGTCTGGCAGTGCCTCTGATGCTGCTGAAGCACAGCGGACGCATTATCAATATTTCCTCCGTCTGGGGAAATGTGGGAGCTTCCATGGAAGTGGCTTACTCCGCCTCCAAGGGTGGTGTGAACAGCTTCACCAAAGCACTGGCCAAGGAGCTGGCTCCCAGTAATATCCAGGTCAACGCCATCTCCTGCGGTGTTATTGATACTGCCATGAACCACTGCTTCTCCCCCGAGGAAATGAATGCCCTCCGGGAAGAGATTCCCGCCGACCGTCTGGGCCAGCCGGAGGAAGTCGCAAAACTTGTCCTCCAGCTCATCCAGGCGCCAACCTATCTCACCGGACAGATCCTTACTCTTGACGGAGGCTGGCAATAACACTCTCCGCCGATTCTCCCGGTACCAGTGATGCCACGATCCGCTCCATCTCTTCTTTGGATCCAGCATCCCGGCACCGGAGGATCAGATGTTCCTTCTCCGTCTCTGTCAGTGCCGCATAGCCTTGCATGGCCTGTTCATTCATCGCCAGCGCCATGCCGAATCCTACCGGCAGTTCATTCAAGGGAAACGCTTCTGTTCCGCCGCTTCCCCCAGTCAATCCATCCATTGCAAACTCCTTTCCCGCGTTCTGCGAAGATGCCTCATTTTACAGGCATCCTGTTTTTGCATAACAATCGTGCACTTGATCGATAACATAATTTTGCATATATTATCGATCAAGTACTACTGTTTAGTCTGTGCAGGAGGAATCTGCGATATACAAAACGAAAACTCGCTCTTTGTAAATGAAAATCTCACGAATAACGGTATTCTCCGCCATCCGTGAGATTTTCAGTTTGGTTTCTGTCTGTCAGGTATCCAACATTATTTTCCGGCAAGATATTCTCTCATATGTTCTCTGATATGCTCGAACTGTTTTCTCGTCTGAGGATTCCGTGATTCAAAATTCATCAGCTTATCCAGATACCCCTGTCTCTTCACAATACGGCAGCTCTCGGGATAGACCAGCTCGTACACCAGTGAAATATGTCCCACCACGTTGTCCACTGCTGTTTTCTTCAGGGATCGTAGTACGGCATGCTCCTCATCAAAGCTCTGCAGTACTTCCGGCGTCACTTCCTCCTGGTATAATACCTCGGTGTCCACATTGTAGATCTCTTCCAGAGGGAATTCCACATTGACCTTCAAGATATCAATCTTATCCGCATCCCGTAAGATATGGCAGAACATTGCCGTACGTTCGTCCAGTCCCTCCGGAATCCGGTAGGCGCTGTGATAAAATACCGCCGTCCACAGAAGCTCATCGCAGGAAGCATCTTCCACGAAATCCCGGATACTGATTCCGGCGTCTGCCTGAATTTCCTCGGACAGGCTTTCTTCGCTTTCGGAAGCAAGTCCGTGTTTCTCTTCCCAGACCTTACCAAATAAAATCCTTGCTCCGTATTTCGCATGATCGATGGAATCTGCATCGGTGAAGGTACCATATACCCGCTGCTGTTCAAAGCGTCCCACATCATGGAGCAGTCCGGTCAGCCACGCAATGTCCACCTCTTCCTCCGGAAGGTCCAGAGATCTGGCGATCTGCTGACACAATCCGCAGACCCGGTAGGTGTGTTCTATTTTCAGGCGGATCATGTCCCGGCTGCTGTCATAACGGTCCGTGTATTCCTGAAATGCTGCCAGTGCTTTTTCTCTGTTGATCTTCATTGTTCGTTGCCTCTTTTGCCTCTTATCTCTTATATCATGTTTCATGACTCATGACCTGTTCGGTTTTTTCAAATCCATTCCTTCTTATCTGATGGTTTTTGTCTCTGTCAGGCCTTTTTCTCTGTCGACGATACATAGGCCAGCTTGTATACCGCTACACAGATCACTGCAACCACCATCAGCAATCCCAGCTCCAATGCCCATGTAGGAATCGTGGATGCACACACCACAGTCAGAAAGTCCACTGTAAAATGCAGTCCGAAGGCTGCTGCCAAATGCAACTTTCTGCCTGTCTTCACCGCACTGTATACAAGAATCGACAACGCGATCTGCAGGGCGATCGCACTGATCCGCTCCACCGGTGCGAGGTAGAACTGGTAAGCCGGCGTGGTCCAGAGAACAGAGAGCTGATGGTAGGTTACCTCCTGTTGTGCGGGCTCCAATGCCGTCATAGTCTTCTCCATCAGGCCACCGTTAATCATGGCTGCGGTAAGGAGATTGCTCATAGAAGACATACCAAGGATCAGAAAAGCCTCAATGCCGCCATGTCCGGCGCCGTACATCAATGCATTTTCCCGGGTAAGATGTTTTTTCAGGCAGAATTTCATGGCGATCCACCGGCCACACTCCTCAAAAAGTGCTGCTGCAAGCCCACCGTAAATCGCATACAGCCAGATATTGTCCCGGATCACGTCTCCGGTCACCGTCAGCACGATGGCATGGCAGATCTGCTCTAAGATCATGGCAAAACCCACGAAAATTCCACAACCGATGAAGAACGCCGGCACCCATGCTTTTGTCTTCTTATAGATAAAGATACCTAAAAATATAGGTAACCCCACGGATAATAGCAGAGATATCACCATCCCCACCATGCTTGCACCGCTTACGGTTCCCCAGATCATTGCTGTTTCCGTTACACTCTCAACTGCCATATATTCTCCTATCCGGGCGCCACGGGACGCTCTGCGCACTTGTTATTTCACCGTCTGCTGCCGTTTATATTCACCGTTCCCTCTTGTAAGATTCTCCGGAAAAAAGTAAGAAAACCTTCCTCTACCGCCACCCGGTCAACCGCCGTCTCAGGCAGATCATAGAAATATTTCCCAGTTCCGGGATCCAGGGAAATGCTGTCCAGCGGAAACCCCTCTCTGCGGATGCTGCTATGGGGTACATCCGTCAGCCAGAATTTCTCACTTTCCATGTCAGGCTCCATGGCCTCATATACATGTTCCTCATCCTGCACATAGCAGATGGCATTGCGGTATTTTGCCGTAAGCCTTCCATAGCGTCTGACCAGTCCGATATAATGCTCCAGCATCTGCTCATCCGTCAGATACACACCGTTCACTGTTCGCACATGTACCCCGGGCTGAACCGCCTCCGGGACATCTTCAAAATACAACCCGGAATCACAGGAAAATACAGGCATACGAAAAGCTTCATAATAAGCATGGGCCTTCTGCCTGGCATTCTCCAGAGGCGTATTGCCTGTCTCCGGGACATCGGGAATTTTCATCCCCTGTGCCCGCAGATCCTGCAGACTGATCAGTTCAATGCCAAGTCCGGCTATGCGGTTCTGCATGGCAGCTGCCTTGGCTGGATTGCCGGTACCGTATAACAGTTTCATAAGCAATGTCCTGCTTTCTTTCCGGTCAGATCAGCGCCGGTGTCTGTGCCAGGACAGAGATAATCGCGATTGCCGCCAAAATCACAGCAACTACCACTACTGCAACAATGATCTTCTTTTTCATATATGATACCTGCTCTTTCTAAACCTTTTATGTTTTTGCATCCCATGGACTAATGATGGCATATTTCAGGGACAATTTCAAGGATTATGAAAATATTCGAGATGGCTCCACTTTCTCGCCCGGCCAGGATTTTCTGAGTGCTGCATAGGAAACCAGGAAATTGGCAAGCCAGCCTGCAGGCACAGCAAGCCAGACAAAGTCAATGCCAAAACGCGGCGCACAGATCAACGCCACAGACAAGCGGATCGCAAGGTTTACCATATTGGCAATGAGGAACGGTCGCATGATGCCGAGTCCGCGAAGAACTCCATCGGTCGCCATTTTAATTCCCATAAAGATAAAGAAGTAACCAAGCCATCTCATATAATCTCCGGACACCTGATAAGCCAGCGCGGTTCCGTCTTTTCCAAGAAATAGCGAAGAAATCTGCGTGTGCAGTGTTTCAATGACAAGAAAGGCAACCGCCGCAAAACAAACGTCCAACACTAATGCCGCATGATAACCTTTTTTGATACGCTCGGTTCTGCCTGCCCCAAGGTTCTGGGAAACATACGGCGAAACTGCATTACCGATGGACACGAAGATCAGGGAAAATACGTTCTCCACCCGCATCGTCGCCGCATATCCTGCAAGAGCCTGTGTGCCGAAGGGATTTACCACTGCCTGTACGATCATCATTCCGATCGACACGGTAGACTGCTGCAAGACCGAGGGCACTGCGATCCGAAGCATCGAGCGCAGCTTGCGCCCGTCAAACCACTGAAACGGGCTTTGGTATCGCCGCATCCGGTATAAGAAAATCAAAAGTGAAAAAACAGCGGAAATTCCCTGGGCAATCAGAGTTGCAAGCGCCGCACCGAATACACCAAGCCCCAGACCGGCTACCATCCAAAGATCCATCACAATATTCAGGATGGATGAAAAGATCAGCAGCCCCAGCGGAATTTTTGATTCACCGATGGAAGTGAACATGGTGGAGAGAATATTGTACATGAACAAAAACGGAAAGCCCACAAAATAGACCCGCAAGTACAGTACCGCTTCCTCTAAAATATCGGCAGGAGTCTGTAACCCGCTCATCATCGCATGGGAAAAGCAAAAGCCAAAGATACCAAGGATGATACTCAGAAGTAAAAAGCTGATCAGCGACGTAGACACAATGGTTTTCATTTTGCCATACTCTTTAGCGCCGAAACAGCGGCTCACAAGCACACCTGCACCGACACCGGCACCCAGTGCCACACAAATGAAAACATTCGTCAGGGCCGCACAGGCACCCACCGCTGCCAGTGCAGAGGAACCCACAAACTGACCGACGATAATGGAGTCAGCCATATTGTATACCTGCTGAAAAAAACTGCCGAGAATCATCGGCATTGCAAAAACCGTCAGCGCTTTCAGCGGCGCATCGGTTATTAAATACTCATCTTTTGACATGATCCTATTCCTCCATAGTTCCTTCAGCATTCTTCCATGGCTTCTTCAACTCGTTCATCTACATCTTCTGGAAGTTGGATGGCATCCAGCTTTCGCGTGAAAAGTTCAATCATCGCAGGATACTGATTTGTAATTGGGTGACTAAACCGATAAAACTGCGGCACACCTTCTTTCTTTATATGCAGCAATCCCATTTCTTCAAGCTGTTTCGATGCCCTTGATATAGAAGTAGGTGTCAGTTCCAAGTTCTTCGCGGCTTGACTTGTAGATAGTTCCTGTTCGCCTCCAATCTTAACTCTTTTTGAGTTAAGATACAATATTTGAGTTAAGAACAGTTGAAAATCAACATTATCAAATATTATTTTTACGCAAAAAAGCCCGATGCAACATGAGCATTACACCCACACTGCACCGGATATTCCATCATCAACTTTCATATGCCCTTCTTTTTCTCCGTACCAGCAGGCGACCTTTGCATCGGACTGTACCAAAAAGTCCGTTCGATAGAGATAAAGTCCTGCCTCCCAAGTGGCCCGGACGGATTCCAAGCTGATATGATCCGGGATACGGCGGAGCATAGTCTGCATTCCCTGCTCCGTCTGCCCCATAAAGCGCAGTGCCCATGCAGGCATGTACTTTTCATGTGCCGTTCGATATTGCTTTTGCGGCATAACCTTCAAGATCAGTCGATTCAGCACCCCGAAATCCAGATACTCCGGCCCGCTGAGGATCATCCGACCAATCCGAATGTTTGGAGAAGCCTTCAGAAAAACAGCCGGTCCGCAGCCCAGCGACTCTGCAAAAAGCAGATCCAGCCGTCCGTCAAGCTCTTTTTCAATATAAGCGGCCAACTTGTCCGCCTGATTCTGGGCGGTCGTGTAGGTTGTTTTGCCTGTTCCGTCAAAGCCATCGAAGCTGACGGCATACACGCAGAATTTCCTTTCCAGCAGCGGGATCAAATCCTCAAACTGCCGCCAGCACATAAGATTTCCGTGCAGCAGCATAATGGTCTTTCCCCGCATATCGCCGAATCGTTTGATCTCCATGCCAATATGCCTCCCCGCTATTATCTGACCTTCATGCAAAAATCGCAGCGGTCATTTCCGCGCCCCAGCGTCATGCTTCTCTCCCAGATCAGCTTCGGATGCAGCCCGGTATAGCTGATGTCATCACTGTCGCAAAAGCAGCGGCACAGCTCCTGGCAGCCATATTCTGTGCAGGTGTCGTGATAGGGGCACTTCATCATATCCACACGCCAGACGCCGTTACCGGTCTGCAGTTCTTTTGGGGCAAAGCCCGCCGCCGGGCCGAAAACGCTCTGGTGGACTTGACGAAAACGCCGGGAACAAGGCGGTAAAGCCCCGGTATGTGCAGCAGGGCGGCAAGCTGTTTGTGGCTCGTTCTCGCCAAGCGCTCCACATAGCCGTGAACGGTTTGCAGTGCCTCCTCTTTCGGCATGACCCGCTGCAAGGTCTCGTAGGCCGCAATGCCCGGCAAAATCTGCCGCTTGAGGTGGTATTGCTTTTCCTTGCTTGCATCTGCATTTTCAGCCAGCAGCGCACTCAGGCGCATATCGAAAGCGGTGTTCAGTTCCTTTGCCTGCGCGGGAAAGCGCAGTGCCACAGTCTCCCGGAAATCACGGGAAAGATAGGTTTCCTTCCTCTTCATCGTCCGTTACCCTTTCTTTTTGTATCCGCAGTCGCAGTAGGGCCCGCCGGAGGCAAGGGTGTACTGCCGCACAAAATTTGTCACGCCGCCCGCTTCGCTCATGGTGTAGTCCAGACGGCACAAAGCAGGGGTCAGGTCGTACAGCCCCAGCTCCTTCATCAGCACACAGATGCCACACTTGGTAAAGCGTCCCTCGTAGCCGCTGCCATCCGGGTATTCGTAAAACTCCATGTTCCACGAATAGGGGTTGCGGTCGGCGGCTTTCAGAGCGGCAGTGGCTTTCATGGCAGCGATATCCTTTGCGGTGAACTTGCTTTTTCCGCTCTTACGGCAGAACCACTGCATGGGCGCTGTCATCATCACCTTTGCGTAGTAATCCGTCAGGCGGTCTACCGCCGGGCGCTGCGGCATGGAGAGAATGAACGCGCCGAGCATTGCGCAGTTGACGATATTCATCTTGAAGCGGTCCGATTTTTCAAACTCCGGCAGGTCTGCAATGATTGCTTTGTACTTCGGCTTTGCTTTTTTCGTGATCGCTTGTGCCGCATCGGCATCATAGCCGAACACCGCCGTCAACTGCTTTTGGAATGAGCCTGCAAACAACGCCCACATTCCCATTGGCATACCCATGTATTTCATTGCACTGCCTCCTTACATTCTCCGCATTTTGCCTTCTCCCGCAGCAACACCAGCCCCAATACCAAAACCAGCAGGTGTCCGGTGGATTCCGTGCCGTGATCGATCTGATCCAGCGGCCACGGCAGAAGCGTGAAGAGATTTCCCACAATCCCCGTAAAAACGATGGGGTTGCAGAAGGATGCCAATATCCGCTGTGCTGTGTTTTTCAGCGGGAGCATCCTTTTCCAGATCATAACGAGCATCACGACGGAAAGAAGTACATCACACAGGATATATGCTGCCAGCAGCGGCGCGGCGTTGCAGTAAAACACCTTGTTGGCAATTTCAGCTGCCGCCTGCATATCGCCGTATTTCTCAAAGGTAAACTTGAAGATCAGCGCCACATTCATGAACATAGCATGAACATAGCCCCAGCAGACCGTGCCGGTGAGATAGGCGATTTGAAACAGCTTGACCCATTTCTGCTGCTTCGGTTGGGTGAGGCGTTGCTTCAAAAGCTTCCACATCTGGTGAAAACCGATGTAATAGAGTGCCGTTCCGAGAACACCGCAGATGATGCTGACCACCATGCGCCATGTTGCCATATCAAGATAGGCGACCTTGACCATCAGCCCAATGGATTCTGTGCTTTGGCTTTTCCCGGTCGCCGCAAATAAAAAGTCGCCGATCACATATAAAAGGCATCCAATCATACCTGCGATGAGTGCTCGTTTTTCTTTGCTCATTTTCATTGCTTGCCTCCAAATCCGATCTTCACGATCTGTATTTTCATCATGCCGTCACCGCCCATTGCATGAAAAAACAAAACAGCGGGAGCATTCCGATTTCCCAATGTCTTAAACTTCATTGTCTCTCCTTTCCTCAGTGAATAAAAGCCGTCATAAGGACCGCCAGCACCGCTGCTATACCTGCCATACCCACCGTGCCGAAAAGCCACTTTTTCTGCTTGTCTTTTGCAGTAATGTAGGGCTTCAGATCTTCTGTTCCGGGAATCGTCCATGCGTTCGTGTGCCCCACCCAGTAGCCATCGATCAAAAAGCGGTCAATGAGATTCATAACGGACAAGATGACAAGCAGCTGCCAGAAGCCCGCCGCAAAGCCTTTCGCACCGTTTATCCCATAGACACAGACCAGCACATAACCAATATAGC
>ENA-OYYE01000288-OYYE01000288.1-human-gut-metagenome-genome-assembly--contig:-NODE-288-length-30482-cov-9.104217_pt1 | contig 30482 bp, 21 predicted proteins | sample MGYA00243244_ERZ653437 | MGnify/ENA primary metagenome ERZ653437 (study PRJEB26926, sample SAMN06165130) | human gut metagenome | biome: ENVO:00009003; feature: ENVO:2100002; material: ENVO:00002003...
GAGACCACTCGTCCCGACGAGCGAAAAACACAACACGATACAAACATAGTAACTCCGTGTCTTCTATGTTTAATGTGGGAATATGTTCTTTTGTCTTTCTGTCTGATGAGTGAAAGGTGACAGGTTATTGTCTGGCGGATTGAAAATCCTGATACGAATGACCGCCTGATGACACATCCGACGGGACTGAAATGCAGGCGCTTATTATGGCCTTGACAGAGGCGTGTGTTCAAGGCGACAGGGGCTTGTGTCTGTCATGACAGAAGCAAGTGTTCAAGAAGACAGAGGCAATTGTCAAAGGGGGTATGGATGTACGTTAGGATAGGTGGTGGAGGAGAGAAGAGAGAATGTGCCAATGTGCTAATATGCTAATGACCATGCGGTATGATAGCCTAAGGCTGAAAGCCTTTTATCTTATAGCCCGGGGTAACCCACCCCGGGTAAAAATTCCTACTCACCCATACGCCCTGTAAGGGCAAAAGCGCTGTATGTATGATTATGCCCTTACAGGGCGCAGACGTATGGATTGCTTTTCAGCCCCGGGGTGGTTACCCCGGGCTATAAGATAAAAGGCTTTCAGCCTTAGGCTGCGCTATTATGCCGCAAGGTTATTAGTATATTAATACATTAGTACATTGTCACATTAGTACATTGTCACATTAGTACATTGACACATTAGCATATTTGCACATTAGCATATTTGCACATTAGCATATTTGCACATTGGCATATTAGCACATTGGCAAATTAGCATATTAGCACATTAGCATATTAGCACATTAAATGGAAAGAAATATGAAAAAGAAAAGCATCCTTATCGCCGTAGCCCTGATCGCATTGACCGCCGTGGGCTTCTGGCTTTTCAGCGGGTCGGGAACGAAGCGCAAAGTGACTTACGAAACGGCCGTCGTGAAGAAAGGCGAAATATCAGAATCGGTAACCGCCACCGGAACTATCGAACCGGTGACGGAAGTGGAAGTCGGTACGCAGGTCAGCGGTATCATCGATAAGATTTACGTCGATTATAACTCCACCGTCACCAAAGGCCAGCTCATTGCCGAGATGGACCGGGTGACCCTACAAAGCGAAGTGGCCTCGCAACGCGCCACCTACCACGGTGCAAAAGCCGAATACGAGTATCAGAAGAAGAACTACGAGCGTAACCGGGGGCTGCACGAGAAACAACTTATCAGCGATGCCGACTACGAGCAGTCGGTGTACAACTACGAAAAGGCAAAGAGCAGCTACGAAAGCAGCCAGGCTTCGCTTGCAAAGGCGGAACGCAACCTGTCGTATGCCACCATCACCTCGCCTATCGACGGGGTGGTCATCAACCGTGCCGTGGAAGAAGGACAGACGGTTGCTTCGGGCTTCGAGACTCCCACCCTGTTCACCATCGCTGCCGACCTGACGCAGATGCAGGTAGTGGCCGATGTGGATGAAGCCGATATAGGCGGTGTGGAAGAAGGTCAGCGTGTGATGTTCACCGTCGACGCCTATCCGAACGACACGTTTGAAGGCAAGGTGACGCAGATTCGACTGGGAGAAACCAGTTCGTCCAGTTCTTCGAGCGCTACATCGAGTACGGTCGTAACGTATGAAGTGGTGATTTCCGCTCCCAATCCCGACCTGAAACTGAAACCGCGCCTCACTGCCAACGTCACCATCTATACGCTGGACCGGAAAGACGTGTTATGCGTTCCCGCCCGCGCCTTGCGCTTCACCCCGGAAACGCCGCTTATCGGCGAAAAGGACGTGGTGAACGACTGCGAAAGCGAGCATAAACTCTGGACTCGCGAGGGAAATACCTTCACCGCACATCCGGTAACGGTGGGTATCTCCAACGGAATCAATACGGAAATCACCGGCGGCATCGAGGAAGGTACAGTGGTGGTGACCGAAGCCACCATCGGACAGATGCCGGGCAAAAGCGAAATGCCTGCCGCGGAGGCAAGCGGAGAAAAGAGTCCGTTCATGCCGGGACCTCCGGGAAACAAGAACAAGAAGAAATAAGAGGAGGTGGCTGAACCAGGTAATTAAAGATTGAACACAGAGACACAAAGACACAGAGTTTTTACTTTGAGCACTTTAAAAAAACTCTGTGTCTCCGCGCCTCTGTGTTCAACGTCCTTTTCCATATAAAAAAACAGATTCATCATGAGCAAGATAGTCATAGAACTTCAAAACATCAAAAGGAACTTCCGGGTGGGAGACGAAACGGTACACGCCCTGCGCGGAGTCTCCTTTACCATCACCGAAGGCGAGTTCGTCACCATCATGGGTACGTCCGGTTCGGGGAAGTCGACCCTACTGAACATACTGGGGTGTCTAGATACACCCACCTCCGGCGAGTATCTGCTGGATGGTATTTCCGTACGTACCATGAGCAAACCTCAGCGGGCGATACTCCGCAACCGGAAAATCGGGTTCGTGTTTCAGAGCTACAACCTACTGGCAAAGACCACGGCCGTGGAGAATGTGGAACTTCCGCTGATGTACAACTCCGCCGTCAGCGCCGCCGAGCGCAGGAGAAGTGCGATAGAAGCCTTGCAAGCCGTGGGACTGGGCGACCGGTTGGAACATAAGTCCAACCAGATGTCCGGCGGACAGATGCAGCGGGTAGCCATTGCCCGTGCCCTGGTGAACAATCCCGCCGTCATCCTTGCGGACGAGGCAACGGGTAATCTGGACACGAGAACGTCGTTCGAGATACTGGTTCTCTTTCAGAAGTTGCACAAGGAGGGGCGAACCATCATCTTCGTGACGCACAATCCGGAGATAGCCCAATACAGCAGCCGGAACATCGTACTAAGAGACGGACAGGTGAAAGACGACCGGATAAATACGAATATACTGAACGCCGCCGAAACCCTGGCGGCACTGCCCAAGCAGGAAGATGACTGAGGCGGCGCATCGGGAAATGATATCGGAATATTTTAAACTCTTATAATAATGAACGGAACCAACCTTCTCAAAATAGCCCTCCGGGCGCTTGCCAACAATAAGATGCGGGCATTCCTTACCATGCTCGGCATCATCATCGGCGTAGCGTCCGTCATCACGATGCTTGCCATCGGACAAGGCTCGAAGAAAAGCATCCAGGCGCAAATCTCCGAAATGGGGTCGAATATGATTATGATTCACCCGGGAGCCGATGTGCGTGGCGGCGTGCGCCAAGACCCCAGCGCCATGCAGACATTGAAACTGGCGGACTATGAGTCGCTGCGCAACGAAACGAACTTTCTCTCCGCCGTCAGCCCCAGTGTTTCTTCGTCAGGGCAGCTCATTGCGGGAAACAACAACTACCCCTCTTCGGTGAGCGGCGTAAACGGCGATTACCTCGCGATACGCCAACTGACCGTGGAAAACGGAAGCATGTTTACCGACGTGGACATACAGACTTCCGCCAAAGTCTGCGTCATCGGCAAGACGATACAGGATAACCTTTTTCCCGGCGGCGAAGACCCGGTGGGACGTATCATACGTTTCAACCAAGTGCCTTTCCGGGTGGTGGGCGTACTGAAATCGAAAGGTTACAACAGCATGGGTATGGACCAGGACGACGTGGTGCTGGCTCCTTACACCACCGTGATGAAACGGTTGCTTGCCCAGACCTACCTGCAGGAAATCTTTGCATCGGCCTTGAGCGAGGATATGACGGACAACGCTACCGAAGAAATCACCGGATTGCTTCGCCGCAACCACAAGCTGAAAGAGAATGACGATGATGATTTCAGCATCCGGAGTCAGCAGGAACTCAGCTCGATGCTGAACACCACTACCGACCTGATGACGACGCTGCTTGCCTGCATCGCCGGCATATCGCTGGTGGTAGGCGGCATCGGCATTATGAACATCATGTATGTCAGTGTCACGGAGCGAACCCGCGAAATCGGTCTGCGCATGTCGGTCGGTGCACGGGGAGTGGACATCCTGTCGCAGTTTCTGATAGAGGCGATTCTGATCAGCATCACCGGTGGACTGATCGGGGTGGTTATCGGATGCGGCGCCAGTTGGCTGGTGAAAAGCATTGCCCATTGGCCTATCTATATCCAGCTTTGGAGTGTCCTGCTCAGTTTCGCCGTATGTACGGTGACGGGCGTCTTCTTCGGATGGTACCCGGCCAAGAAAGCGGCGGACCTCGACCCGATAGAAGCGATAAGGTACGAATAATAGTGCGGAATCGCTGATAGTTACTGACTAAAAAACTTTATCTTTGCATCGATATGAAACAGCTTTTCAACTCACGGTCACGCATCATCGAGGTCATGATACATATCATCGGCTGGGGGATTGTGTTCGGCTTCCCTTTTTTGATGATGAGTCGTAGCGGGTTCTCCATTACGTGGATGGAGTATCTGCGGCATGGCAGTGTGGTTCCGCTTTCTTTCCTCATCGTCTTCTACGTGAATTACTTTTATCTCATTCCCCGCTATTTGTTCGAGGGGCGAATCAGGCAATACCTTTTACTGAATATATTGCTGATAGCGTGCATTACCGCCGGGACGCACTTCTGGCAAGAATACGCTTTCCACGCCTACGGCAAGGGAGGGAACGGCGGGGGCAGGAAGCACATGGGGCCTCCGAAGTGGATATTTCTACTGCGCGACGTCTTTTCGATGGTACTGACCGTAGGGCTGAGTGCCGCCATCCGGATGAGCCGCCGTTGGGGACAGGTGGAAGCCGCCCGCCGCGAAGCCGAGAAAAGCCGTACGGAAGCGGAACTGAAAAACCTGCGTAGCCAGCTCAATCCGCACTTCCTGCTCAATACGCTGAATAATATCTATGCGCTCATTGCCTTCGATGCTGAAAAGGCGCAAACGGCGGTGCAGGAGTTGAGTCGCTTGCTGCGCCATGTGCTCTACGACAATCAGCAGAACTTTGTCGCCCTGAGCAAGGAAATGGATTTCATCCGGAACTATATCGAACTGATGCGCATCCGCCTGGCTTCGAACGTTGTCGTAGAGACTCGCTTCGACGTCCGTCCGGACAGTCCTACGGAGATAGCGCCGCTGATATTTATCTCGCTCATCGAAAATGCTTTTAAACACGGCATCTCTCCCACTGAGCCGAGTTATATACGGATTTGTTTCACGGAGAGTGCCGACAAGGTTTGCTGCCATATCACCAACAGCTATCATCCTAAGAACGAAGCTGATAAGAGCGGAAGCGGCATCGGGCTGGAGCAGGTTCGGAAACGGTTGGAGCTGTCCTACCCGGGGCGGTATGAGTGGCAGCAGGGGGTGAGTAAGGATGGCAAGGAATATAAATCGGTCTTGGTAATTAAGAATGGGTGATTGACTCCTATGCTACGTTGGAAACTTAAATGATTAAAATACGTAAGATATGAATTTGAAATGTGCAATCGTAGATGATGAACCGCTGGCATTGAATCTGCTGGAGAGTTATGTCAGCAAGACACCGTCTTTGGTTCTGGCAGGTAAGTATTCCAGTGCGGTGCAAGCCATGAACGACTTGCCGGAAAAGCAGGTGGATCTTCTTTTTCTCGATATTCAGATGCCGGAGCTAAGCGGACTGGAGTTCTCTAAAATGGTGAATCCGCATACGCGTATCGTCTTCACTACCGCTTTCGAGCAATATGCCCTGGACGGTTATAAAGTGAATGCCTTGGACTATCTGCTGAAGCCCATATCTTATGCCGATTTCCTGCAATCGGTGAACAAGGCTATGCAATGGTTCGAATTGCTGCAACAACCCCAAGAAGAGATTGAAAGTATATTTGTAAAAAGTGAATATAAACTGATACAGGTGGAGTTGAAGAACATTCTCTACATCGAGGGCTTGAAAGACTACATCAAGATTTACGAAGAAAATGCTCCGAAGCCCATCCTTTCGCTGATGAGCATGAAATCGATGGAGGAGTTGCTCCCTCCTTCCCGCTTCATGCGCGTCCACCGTTCTTATATCATTCAGAAGGATAAAATCCGGATTGTGGACCGTGGGCGCATCGTTTTCGGCAAAAATTACATTCCGGTCAGCGACAGCTACAAACAAGCTTTTCAGGATTTTCTGGATAAACGTAGCCAAATCTACACCAAATAGTAGATATTTTACCCTATTTGGTCGTTTTCTAACAATTTCCTATTGCATATTAAAATATGTTTTTTTACCTTTGCACCCAACAGAAAGGAGTTGTGAAACTCCCCCAATAGAATAGTTTAGTTAAGTCTAGTTTAGTTTTTGTGTGAAGCACTTCCTCCGTAAGCGAACGTTGGAAGTGCTTTTTACATATCAACACTATTTAATCCACAAGCAGAAAAATTATCAAAGCAAATTTAAAAAACTATATATAACTACATATCAAACACCAACATAACATTCATTTTCTTATCTTTAATACAGAAACAAGTGGGCACGCATGTTTTATGATTTTACTAATCACATCTGTATAATGTTAGTTTCGCGACAACCATTATACGGTAATAATCTTGTAAATTATGGAAATCAAGAAAACATCCAAAGCAAGCCTGGAAAACAAGAAGTCAAGTTGGCTACTTGTAGGTTATGTAATTGTGCTGGTCTTCATGTTCGTTGCATTTGAATGGTCGAAGCGTGATGTTAGGATTGACATGAGCGGTGCTATTACCGAGAACGTATTTGAGCAGGAAATTGAAATTCCTATCACGGAGCAACCCGAATTAGTAGCTCCGCCACCCCCTCAAGCTCCTGCAATTGCCGAGGTATTGACAATTGTGGATGATAATGACAATGTGAAAGAAACAGCCATTGCCTCTTCCGAAGAAATCGGTGAAGCTGTAATCATCAAACCCATATCTCCAACCGTAGATGAAGAGATTCCGGTAGAGGATGAGATTTTTGAAGTTGTAGAGAAGAATCCCGAGTTTTCTTATAATGGCATGAGTCTGATGCAATATCTGGGTAAGAGTATAAAATACCCGACTATTGCACAAGAGACCGGAACCCAGGGGCGCGTAATAGTACAATTCGTTGTCAACAAAGACGGCAGCATCGTAGATGTAAAAGTAGTAAGAGGCGTAGATCCCTATCTGGACAAAGAAGCTATCCGTGTGATTTCCACCATGCCCAAATGGAAACCCGGTGAGCAACGAGGCAAACCGGTCCGTTGTAAATTCACAGTTCCCGTAATGTTTAAATTACAATAGCAGACATGCCAGTGTCCACTTTCCACTTGTCTTCATAAGGTAATCTCCAATATCCGAGGGTGTGTCGAAACTGGTATTCACCACAGATTACACAGATTTGCACAGATAAGTATCTTTGACTATCAGTAGATTAAGCTCATTCTGTGTTAATCCGTGTAATCTGTGGTGAATTTTGACACACCCCCATTTTTTTAAGTATCAACACAGCCATTTCCTTCTTCCATATTTTTCTTTCCGCAGAAAAACAAAAACATTCAGCCCTCTCAGACTGTTACATAGAAAAACAATATATCACTCCTGATAAAACCACACGATAATGAAATCACAACTCTTTGACATCAGAAGAGAATATAAGAAAGGCAGGCTGACACCGGGTAACCTCAACGACAATCCCCTTGAGCAATTCGACCATTGGCTGAACGATGCTATCCATAGTGATGAGTACGAGCCCACCGCCATGACGGTAGCTACAGTCTCGTCAGACGGACATCCCTCTACACGCACAGTGTTGCTGAAAGGGGTGGAAAATGGCCGGTTCATCTTCTTCACCAACTACGAAAGCAGAAAAGGCCGGCAACTGACTGCAAATCCGTATATATCCTTATCTTTCGTATGGCACAAACTGGAAAGGCAAATACACATTGAAGGAAAAGCTGAAAGATGCGCTCCTGCCGATTCTGACGCCTATTTTGCAAGCAGGCCTTACAAAAGTAAAATCGGGGCGAGGATTTCACCCCAAAGTCACGTCATCGGCAGCCGTATGGAGATAATGCGCGCGTTCGTCCGCGAAGCGGCAACATGGATAGGGCAAAGTATCAAACGTCCCGACAACTGGGGAGGTTTTGCCGTCACCCCTTTCCGTTTTGAATTCTGGCAAGGACGGGAAAGCAGGCTACACGACCGTTTCCTCTATTCCCAACAAGCGGATGGCAGCTGGAAAAAGGAGAGGCTGGCTCCCTAAATACGGACAGGGAAACACTTCTCATCACAAATAAATCTTAAAAGGAGGAACAAAGCCACAGAAACGCTGTTTGAAGGGGAAACTCTAAAAACAACAGTTATGAATTACGGTATCAGTATTCTTTTCAGGGCTATACCCTTGTTGATGGCCCTTTTCTGTTTCGGCTACGGAGCCTTTGTGCTCCACGAAGGACTGGATTCGGCAAAATTTGTGGCCGGTCCGGTAGTATTTTCCTTAGGGATGATTTGCATTGCCTTGTTCGCCACAGCGGCAACAATCATTAGACAAATTATTCATACCTACAATCCGATAGCCAGATACGCACTTCCGGTTATTGGTTACCTGGCAGCCGTACTCACAGTAATCTATGGTTGGAATTATATGCACGAAGCTGCCACGGCAAGCAATTTCGTGGCAGGACACGTGATTTGCGGAGTCGGTTTCATCACAGCTTGTGTAGCTACCACAGCCACAGCCTCCACCCGCTTCACCCTCATTCCCGCCAACTCGGAACGTACCGACCAGCTACAACCTGCCGATGCATTCAATTCCTCCCAGGGATATATCCTGATAGCAGTTGCCACCCTTATGGCAGTAATGGCATGGATATGGGCCTTCTGGCTATTGTCAAAAAGCAGCGAGCACAATGCATATTATGTAGCAGGCCATGTCATGGCAGGACTTGCTTGTATCTGTTCCAGCTTGGTGGCGCTGGTTGCAACCATCGTCCGCCAGATACGCAACAACTATACAAAGTCTGAACGGAAACAATGGCCGGCCCTTGTTTTGATAATGGGCAGCATCAGCATTCTCTGGGGACTTCTGGTCTTGGCCAACAGCAATCCGGCACTCTCCTCCACAGGATATATTATGATAGGCCTGGGACTGGTATGCTACAGCATTTCCAGCAAAGTCATACTACTTGCCGCCATCTGGCGGAACACTTTCAAGCTGGCCAACCGCATCCCGCTGATTCCGGTCTTCACGGCCCTGGCTTGTCTGTTTCTCTCCGCCTTTCTGTTTGAGATGGCAAGCCTGCACAATGCCTATTTTGTCCCTGCACGCGTACTGGCAGGTTTGGGAGGCATCTGCTTTACATTATTCTCCATCGTAAGCATTCTGGAGAGCGGTACATCTAAGTAGACATTTTCCCGCCATTGGCCTGAGCATCGAGGAACAATTCCACACGCTCGGCATGGTGGGCCACATAAGCTGCCGGACCGGTATCCCCGGAATCAAGAATATCGCGGACCACATCCGCCTTATTCTTGCCGGTAACAAAGAAAATAAGATTCTTCGCAGCAAACAAAAGGCAGCCGGTCATGGCTATGCGTTTCTGCCCATTATAGGGATTGACACTCACCTCATAAGGATGAAAGGAAGAAAGCAGATATTCCTGCCCCGGAAAGATAGAGGAGGTATGCCCGTCGTCTCCAGCACCGAGCAAAACGACATCGAAGGCCGGGAAGCCACCCCAAAGCGGAACCGTGCGGCAAACCAGCGTCGAATAGTTCTTTGCTTCAATCTCCGGGCGGTTCACTCCATAAATAGGATAAACGTATTCATCGGGCATGCCTACTTCATCCAACAGCAAACGGCGCATGGTACCATAATTGCTCTCATAATCCTCTGCCGGCACACACCGTTCATCCACCCAATAAATCCGCATCCGCATCCAAGGAGTCACCTCCTTGTACTCGTTGGCCCAAATGTCAAACATCAGCGAAGGAGTACTTCCCCCACTGAATGCAAAATAAAAGGTCTTTTCCGGCTCACGCTCCATCATCGCAATCAAATGTTCAATCAACGCATGTGCCGTAGCTGTAGCCGAATGGTAAACATAACTTTTCATAACTCGCAATATTCATCTGTATTAGTCAAATTCTTACACGGATTAGTCCACTCAGCACCATGTTCGTGCATCATCGCTTCACTTTCCAAAGGTCCCCACGTACCTACGGGATACCCATATAAAGGAGCATCCGTATGCTCTTTCCAATAACGCAACACGGGATCGAAAAAGCGCCATGAAGCCTCTACCGCGTCGCTGCGGGTAAAGAGTGTAGGGTCACCTTGTATGCAGTCCTCTATCAGACGGGCATAGGCATCGCCGGTAGGCAACCCGCCCAACTGGTCATAACTGAAGTCCATCATCACCTGCTTCACGTCAAATCCGGGTCCGGGAGTCTTCATGCCGAATTTCAGCACAATACCTTCATTGGGTTGCAGGCGGAGAATCAGCTTATTCGCGCGGGGACAATGTCCACCCTCGCAACGGAACATCTGATGGGGCGTCTCACGGAAATGTACAACAATCTCAGTCACCTTTGTCGGCATTTGTTTGCCGGTACGGATATAGAAAGGAACACCCTTCCACCGCCAGTTGTTAATACCGATTTTCATGGCAATATACGTTTCGGTACGCGAATCAGGTGCCACGTTCTTCTCTTCCCTATACCCGGCTTTCGAGCCCGAAGCCGTATATTGTCCGCGGACAATGTGTTCCTCCAAATCCTCCTCTGTCAAGGGAGCCAATGACTCATAGACCTTCACCACCTCGTTGCGGAAATTATCGGCATTGAAAACGGCAGGCGGTTCCAATGCTGTGAGCGCCACAAGCTGTATGAGGTGGTTTTGTACCATATCGCGCAGGGCTCCGGCACCTTCATAGAATCCGCCACGTCCTTCGATACCCAGATTCTCTACGGCTGTAATCTCCACATAGTCTATATAATTACGGTTCCATAGCGGTTCGAAGATTCCGTTGGCAAAACGGAAGGCGAGAATGTTCTGCGCCGTTTCCTTACCCAGAAAATGGTCGATGCGGTAAATCTGATGCTCCTTGAAAACGGAAGCATAAATGCTATTCAGCTTTCTGGCTGACTCCAAATCGTAACCGAACGGCTTTTCAACGATGATACGCGTATCAGGACGGTTCAGACCGGCCGCCTTCAAGTGCAAGGGAATGACACCGTACAAGGAAGGTGGAGTAGCCAGATAGAACAGCAGGTTGTCCGGTTTCTGCTCACCGGTAAACTCTTGTAAACGTCCGTCCAGCAGATGATAGCCTTCAACCTCGGCGGGATCCAATGTCTGGTAATGCAGATGGCTGCAAAAATCCCTCATTTTATCTTCCACCTGCTCTCTGGAAGCTACGAACTTACTCAATTCACTCATTATATATTCTTGGTAACGGGCATCCGTATACTCGGTGCGTCCTATCCCCAGAATGGAGAATCCTTCCGGCAACCGCCCGCCACTATACAAAGTATAGAGCGCCGGCATCAGTTTGCGCTTCGTCAAGTCACCCGAAGCGCCGAATATAACAATCACTAATTTCTTCATCATCTTCTCCCCCTTTCTCACACATTGTACGTACCCGATTTCGTATCTCCTCCGTGTCCCGTCCAATTTTCATGGAAAAACTGTCCACGCAACTCGTCTGTCCTTTCAAAGGTATGCGCACCAAAATAGTCACGTTGCGCCTGAATCATATTGGCAGGCAACTTGGCAGACACCAGCGAATAGAAATAATTCAAGGCGGACGAGAATGCAGGCACCGGAAGTTCCTCTTTCATGGATTGTGCCACCAGATGTTTCCAGCCGGAAAGCAACAGCTGCATTTCATTTTTGAAATAAGGAGCCAACAGCAGATGTTTGGGCTTGTCTTTTGCCTCGAAAGCCGTAGCTATGTCGTTCAGGAAAATACTACGGATAATGCAGCCGCCCCGCCACATGCGTGCGATGGATGCCAAATCGAGGTTCCAGGCAAAAGCGTCGGATGCACGCTGCAACACGGCGAATCCCTGAGCATATGACACTAATTTGGAAGCATAGAGTGCGGAATAGATATCCTTCACCATCTCCGACTTGTTGTACACCGCCTGCGAGCGTCGGCATACAAATTGCTTGGAAGCCGTTTCACGCAAGCTCTTCTGTGCCGACAAACTACGTTCGAACACAGCCGTAGCAATCAGCCCCAACGGCATGCCCAGCTCCATCGCATTGATAACGGACCACTTGCCCGTACCTTTCTGTCCGGCGGTATCCAATATCTTATCTATCAGGTAACCTCCTGATTTGTCCTTATGACGTAGTATGTTGGCGGTAATTTCAATGAGATAGCTACGCAACTTGCCCTCATTCCAATCGGCAAAGATTTCCGCCATCTGTCCATTGTCCAGACCAAGCAGATTCTTCATCACCCAATAAGCTTCGGCAATAAGCTGCATATCTCCATATTCGATACCGTTATGTATCATCTTGACGAAATGACCGGAACCGGCAGGACCAATCCACTGGCAGCACGGGGTACCGTCAGATGCTTTTGCCGCAATACTCTGCAGGATAGGCTTCACCTCAGGCCAGGCACTTTCAGATCCTCCGGGCATGATAGACGCGCCGTTCAGCGCTCCTTCCTCTCCACCGGAAACTCCAGCTCCCACAAAACGGAAGCCTTTCTTTTCGGCCAATGCCACACGCCGGTTGGTGTCCTCATAATTGGAATTGCCACCGTCAATCAGGATATCCCCTTCGGACAAATGGGGAAACAGCTGTTCCATCAGTTCATCCACCGCACTGCCGGCACGAACCATCATCATTATTTTGCGGGGTATGGCAATGGAAGTTACAAATTCGGCTATATCTGTATAGCCTTCAATTTTTTTCCCTTTGGCGCGGCCGTTCACAAAACGTTCCACCACCCCTTCTTCCACTCCCGGAACCGTACGATTATATACCGAAACATTCCATCCCTTATCTGCCATATTGAGGGCCAAATTCTCGCCCATAACTGCCAGACCGATAAGTCCAATGTCTGTTTTATTTAAATTCTTCATATTCATGTAAATTTTGTCTTTATATGGAAACAAAATGCTAACAGCATTTGTTCGTATGAATTACGAAAATAAAATAGTACTTTTGTCAGCGAAAGCCTATTTTTCAACCAGACAGAAAACCAATGCTCATGAAGAACTTCCACATCGGACTATTGCCACGCATCATCATTGCCATTATCTTAGGTATACTTTTCGGAAATTTCCTACCGGCTTCGCTGGTACGGCTGTTCGTAACATTCAATGCCATTTTCAGTGAATTCCTGAACTTCTCCATCCCCCTCATCATTGTGGGACTGGTCACGATTGCCATTGCCGACATCGGCAAAGGAGCCGGACGGATGCTGGTCGTCACAGCGCTCATTGCTTACGGAGCTACCTTATTCTCCGGCTTTCTCTCCTACTTCACCGGTATGGCGGTATTTCCTTCCCTCATAGAAACCGGGGTGCCGTTAGAAGAAGTCAGTGAGTCTCAAGGTATTCTTCCCTATTTTTCCGTGGGTATCCCGCCATTGATGAATGTTATGACCGCACTCGTACTTGCCTTCACACTGGGGCTGGGCCTGGCTCATCTGAAAAGTGAGGTACTGAAAAATGCGGCACGCGATTTTCAAGAGATTGTCATCCGCATGATCAGTGCAGTGATATTGCCGCTGCTTCCCATCTATATTTTCGGCATTTTCCTCAACATGACGCACAGTGGACAAGTATTCGGCATCCTGATGGTCTTTATTAAGATTATCGGTGTAATCTTCCTGCTTCACATCTTTCTCCTGGTATTCCAATACAGCATTGCGGCACTGTTTGTCCGCAAGAACCCTCTCAAACTACTGGGACGAATGATGCCTGCCTACTTCACGGCTCTAGGCACTCAATCCAGTGCCGCCACTATCCCCGTAACATTGGAGCAAAGTCGGAAGAACGGCGTCTCTGCCGATATTGCCGGATTCGTCATCCCACTTTGCGCCACCATCCATCTGTCGGGCAGCACATTGAAGATTGTGGCATGCGCCCTGGCACTGATGATAATGCAAGGCATGCCCCATGATTTCCCTCTATTTGCAGGATTCATCTTCATGCTGGGCATCACTATGGTAGCCGCTCCCGGGGTACCGGGAGGCGCCATCATGGCATCACTGGGCATCCTGCAATCCATGCTGGGCTTCGACGAGTCGGCACAAGCGCTGATGATTGCACTATACATAGCGATGGACAGCTTCGGTACTGCCTGCAATGTGACGGGCGACGGGGCAATCGCACTGATTATCGACAAAGTGATGGGAAAGAAATAGTTTATATTTTGCCATCTCGTGGAAAATAACGAATATTGCAGTCCGAAAAGACATAATAACAAGAAGCATACATTATGAAGAAAGCCCTTATCTCCGGCATTACCGGGCAGGACGGCTCGTTCCTTGCCGAATTCCTCCTGCAGAAAGGATATGAAGTGCACGGTATCCTGCGTCGCTCTTCCTCTTTCAACACCGGCCGCATCGAACACCTCTACTTCGATGAGTGGGTACGCGACATGAAACAGAAACGTACCATTAACCTGCACTATGGAGACATGACAGACTCCAGCTCTCTCATCCGTATCATCCAGAGTGTGCAGCCGGACGAAATATATAACCTTGCCGCCCAAAGCCATGTCAAAGTATCCTTCGACGTGCCCGAATATACCGCCGAAACCGATGCCGTAGGCACCCTACGCATGCTCGAAGCCGTACGCATTCTCGGTATGGAAAAGAAGACACGCATCTACCAGGCCTCCACTTCCGAGCTCTTCGGAAAAGTGCAGGAAGTGCCGCAAAGCGAAACGACCCCGTTCTATCCCCGCAGCCCCTATGGCGTAGCCAAACAGTATGGCTTTTGGATTACAAAGAACTACCGCGAAAGCTATGGCATGTTTGCTGTAAACGGCATACTCTTCAACCACGAGAGCGAACGCCGAGGTGAAACCTTCGTGACAAGAAAAATCACACTGGCGGCTGCCCGCATCGCCCAAGGCTTCCAGGACAAGCTGTATCTGGGCAATCTGGATGCCCGGCGCGACTGGGGATATGCCAAAGACTACATCGAGTGCATGTGGCTCATCCTGCAGCACGACACCCCCGAAGACTTCGTCATTGCCACCGGAGAAATGCATACCGTACGCGAATTTGCGACACTGGCATTCCGAGAGGTAGGCATCACTCTGTGCTGGGAAGGCCAGGGAGTGGATGAGAAGGGTATCGACACACAGACCGGAAAAGTCCTCGTGGAAGTCGACCCCAAATATTTCCGGCCTGCCGAAGTGGAACAATTGCTGGGCGACCCCACCAAAGCAAAAACACTGCTGGGATGGAATCCGAGGCAGACCAGTTTTGAAGAGTTGGTACGCATCATGGCAGAGCACGACATGAAATTTGTGAAGAAACTGTATTTAAGAAGCAAAGAGCTTTGAATGAACTATTAAACTTTCAGACAACAATGTTAGACAAAAATGCCAAAATATATGTAGCAGGCCACCGGGGACTGGTAGGTTCTGCCATCTGGAAAAATCTTGAGGAGAAAGGATACACCAATCTCATCGGCAAGACCCACACAGAACTCGATCTGCTCGACGGAGTTGCCGTACGCCGCTTCTTCGACGAGGAACAGCCCGAATATGTATTCCTTGCCGCCGCCTTTGTGGGTGGCATCATGGCCAACAGTATCTACCGTGCCGACTTCATCTACAAGAACTTGCAGATACAGCAGAACGTCATCGGCGAAAGCTTCCGCCACGGAGTGAAAAAACTTCTCTTTCTGGGCAGCACCTGCATCTATCCCCGTGATGCCGAACAGCCGATGAAAGAAGACGCACTCCTCACTTCTCCGCTGGAATACACGAACGAGCCCTATGCCATCGCCAAAATAGCCGGACTGAAAATGTGCGAAAGCTTCAATCTTCAATACGGTACGAACTACATTGCCGTGATGCCCACCAACCTTTACGGTCCCAACGACAACTTCGACCTGGAACGCAGCCACGTGCTCCCTGCCATGATACGCAAGATACACCTCGCCCACTGCCTGAAACAAGGCGACTGGGATGCCGTACGCCACGACATGAACCTGCGTCCGGTGGAAGGCATCAACGGCGACAGCAGCAAAGAGGACATTCTGAATATCCTCCGGAAATACGGCATCAGCGAAGAAGAAGTGAGATTATGGGGTACCGGCACCCCCTTGCGCGAATTCCTCTGGAGCGAGGAGATGGCAGATGCCAGCGTCTTCGTCATGGAACACGTCGACTTCAAAGATACCTTCAAGCCGGGCGACAAGGAAATCCGCAACTGTCACATCAATATCGGTACGGGCAAGGAAATCACTATCCGCCAGTTGGCAGAGCTGATTGTCAACACCGTAGGCTATCAGGGCCGGTTGACCTTCGACACTTCCAAACCCGACGGCACCATGCGCAAACTGACCGATCCCGGTAAGTTACATGCATTGGGATGGCATCATAAGATTGATATCGAGGAAGGTGTGCAACGCATGTACCGATGGTACTTGGGAAAGTAATTAGTGACGTCTGATTAGCCATGAATGCCATACGGTACAATGTGGAAACTGTATTGTTTATATTGCTGATACTTTTATCAGGTATCAGCCCAACCATGAATGCCATGATAGCTCCCGTGACCTATTCCGTTCGCGGCAAAGTCATCGACAGACAGTCCAGACAACCCGTGGCCTACGCCAACGTTTTCGTTGCCGGCATCCCCGGGAAAGGGGCGTCCACCGATTCACTCGGCACATTCAAGATAGAGCAGGTACCTCCGGGCATCTATAGCCTTGAGGCATCCTGCATAGGATACCAGACTGTTTCCACCCCCGAATATATTGTTTCAGCCTCAACCCCGTTCATCGAGATAGAGATGGAAGAGGATGCCAATCTGCTGAACACAGTAGTGGTGGTGCCTTCCCCCTTCCGGCGAAGTATCGAAAGCCCAGTCAGCATGCGTATCATCGGCTTGCAGGAAATAGAGAAAAGTCCCGGAGCCAACCGGGATGTCTCGCGCATCGTACGCTCCTATCCCGGCGTCTCTTTCTCTCCCATCGGCTATCGCAACGACTTGATTGTTCGGGGCGGTTCTCCTTCCGAAAACCGCTTTTATATGGATGGCATCGAAATCCCCAACATCAACCACTTTGCCACTCAGGGTGCATCCGGAGGACCGGTAAGTATTGTCAATGCCGACCTGATACGCGAGATTACATTTTATACGGGCGCCTTCCCCGCCAACCGCTCCGGAGCCTTGAGTTCCGTCCTCGACTTCCGCCTCAAGGACGGAAATCCGGACAAGCAGGCGTTCAAAGCCACCATCGGCGCATCGGAAGTCTCGCTCAGCGGAGCAGGCCATCTGGGGCAGCGCACCACTTATCTGTTCTCCGCACGCCAGTCCTACCTGCAACTTTTGTTCAAGGCTTTGGGACTGCCCTTCCTGCCCAATTTCATTGACGGACAATTCAAAACAAAAACCCGTTTCAACGAGCACAGCGAGCTGACCCTGCTTGGTCTTGCAGGCATTGACAAGATGAAACTGAATACCGATGAAAAAGGAGAAGATGCCGAATATCTGCTCAGCTATCTCCCCACTATCCATCAGGAAACATTCACTTTCGGAGCCTCTTACAGACACTACAATGGAAGGCACGTACAATCCCTTATACTGAGCCATAACTACCTGAACAACCGCAATCTGAAATACCGCAACAACGATGACTCTTCCGAAGACAACCTGACCCTGCGCCTACGCTCCACAGAACAAAAGACCACCCTGCGTTTCGAAAACCAAACGCGCTTGGGAGCATGGACCCTAAAAGAAGGAGCAGAACTGAACAACTCCATCTATACAAACCACAGCAGGCAAAGACTATACGGCAGTCATTCGAGTACGCTTTCCATCTACGAAACCTCACTCAACATCTTCGGCTGGGGGGCTTTCTTCTCTTCCAACTATACCACCGCCGACAAGCGTCTGGCCCTTTCTGCCGGTATCCGTATGGATGGCAACACTTACAACCGAAAGATGCGGCAGCTATGGAAACAGTTCTCCCCACGCCTCTCTGCATCCTACAAACTCTCGGAACAATGGACCCTGAGCGGAAGTACCGGCCTCTACCACCAATTGCCTCCCTACACCGCTTTGGGATATAAAGACAATGAAGGGCAATATCTCAACAAAAACCTGAAGTACATGCAGGTCTTTGAAAGCAGCCTCGGTGTGGACTGGCACCTGCAAGACCGGTTCATGGTTTCTGCAGAAGGTTTCTTCAAGCGTTACAGCCGTATGCCACTTTCCCTTCAAGACAACATTCCGTTGGCATGCAAAGGAAACGATTACGGTGTCACCGGCAACGAAGCACTCGTCCCTACAGCCAGCGGCAGGGCCTACGGACTGGAAACCATGTTCCGCTGGCAGGCATCCGGCAAGTTCAATCTCGTATCCTCCTTCACCTTATACCGCAGCGAATACCGCAACCGTTCAAATGGAGACTTCATTCCATCTGCCTGGGACAACCGTTTCATACTCAACATGAGCGGTACATACAACCTGCCCCGGCGCTGGAGCATAGGAGGCAAGCTAAGCTATATAGGCGGCAGCCCCTACACTCCCTATGATGAAGACAAATCATCACTCGTAGAAGCATGGGATGCCAAAGGACAGCCCTACTACGACTATGCGTACTATAATACCGGGCGGCTTCCCAACTTTGCCCAGTTAGACTTGCGTGTGGACAAGTCCTTCTACTTCCATCACTGCATGATAGGAATCTATCTGGACATACAGAATATCACCGGCAACAAACTGAAGCAGCCGGATGTGATAATGAGTACGGGCATCATCGAAAATCCGTCTGCTCCTGTTGCCGAACAGCGCTATAAAATGAAATACCTCAAGCAGGAAAGCGGCACTATCCTGCCTACTTTAGGTATAACTGTCGAATTTTAACAAATAGCCACCATAAAAACTATTTTCCTTATAAAAGTTTGCTTTCTATATATAAACCCTTATATTTGCACAATTTTCAACCAAATGTGCAATTAAATATCATGGAACAAAGTTTTATCGCCTATATAGAGAATAGCATAAAGGAAAATTGGGATTTAGACGCTCTGACCGATTACAAGGGAGCAACCCTACAATATAAGGACGTAGCCCGCAAAATAGAAAAGCTGCATATCATTTTCGAGGCAAGCGGCATCAAGAAAGGCGATAAGATTGCCGTCTGTGGCCGCAACAGTTCCCACTGGGGCGTAACGTTCCTCGCAACATTGACCTACGGTGCGGTAATCGTCCCCATCCTTCACGAGTTCAAGGCAGACAATGTACACAACATCGTGAACCATTCCGAAGCCAAACTGCTTTTCGTAGGCGACCAGGTTTGGGAAAACCTCAACGAAAGTGCTATGCCGTTGCTGGAGGGCATCATGATGATGGCAGACTTCTACATTCTTGTCTCCCGCAGCGAAAAGTTGGACTATGCCCGCGAACATCTCAACGAAATGTTCGGTAAGAAATACCCCAAGAACTTCCGCAAGGAACATGTCAGTTATCACAAGGACCAGCCCGACGAACTGGCGGTCATCAACTATACATCCGGCACCACCAGTTACTCCAAAGGAGTGATGCTGCCCTACCGCAGCCTTTGGTCAAACACTACTTTTGCTTTCGAAGTATTGCCGCTGAAAGCCGGTGACAAGATTGTCTCCATGCTGCCAATGGCACATATGTACGGACTTGCATTCGAGTTTCTGTATGAATTCGCCGTAGGTTGCCACATATTCTTCCTCACTCGCATGCCCAGCCCCAAAATCATTTTCCAAGCTTTCACCGAAGTGAAGCCTAACCTGATTGTGGCTGTTCCGCTCATTATCGAAAAGATTATAAAGAAGAGCGTACTGCCCAAGCTGGAAACTCCCGCCATGAAGCTGTTGCTGAAAGTACCCATCATTAACGACAAGATAAAAGCAACCGTACGCGAACAAATGATTCAAGCCTTTGGCGGAAACTTTGCAGAAGTCATTGTAGGAGGAGCTGCCTTCAACCAGGAAGTGGAGCAGTTCTTAAAGATGATAGATTTCCCCTATACGGTAGGCTATGGAATGACGGAATGCGGCCCCATCATCTGTTACGAGGATTGGACCCGCTTCAAACCCGGTTCTTGCGGAAAAGCCGCACCGCGTATGGAGGTGAAAATCCTATCATCCGATCCCGAAAACATTCCGGGAGAGATTGTCTGCCGTGGTCCCAATGTCATGCTGGGTTACTACAAGAACGACGAGGCCACCGTACAGGTACTCGACAAAGACGGCTGGCTGCACACCGGAGACCTTGCCCTGATGGATGCCGAAGGCAACGTAAGCATCAAGGGACGCAGCAAGAACATGCTCCTTGGTCCGAGCGGTCAGAATATCTACCCGGAAGAGATAGAAGACAAACTGAACAATATGCCGTATGTAGCCGAAAGCATCATCGTGCAGCAGAATGAGAAACTGGTAGGTCTGGTTTACCCCGACTTCGATGATGCCTTTGCCCATGGGCTGAACAATGACGACATCGAACGCGTCATGGAGGAAAACCGTGTGGCACTGAATGCAGAACTGCCCGCATACAGCCAGATATTCAAAATGAAAATCTATCCTGAAGAATTTGAAAAAACGCCGAAGAAATCTATCAAACGCTTCTTGTATCAGGAGGCCAAAGGATAATGTAAAAAACAATTAAACTACAACCTATCTAACCCTTTCTAAATTATTATCTAAATGAGAAACGAATTATTATTATCCGCCATGCTTCCGATATGCGGAATGGCGGGAGAAGCGTATGGCATGCCGCCTGGGGATGCCGTACCTGCTCCAAAAGAGCAGCCAAACATCATTCTGTTCCTAGTGGATGACATGGGATGGCAAGACACGTCCCTCCCCTTTTGGACACAGCGTACCAAGTACAACGATACGTACCATACTCCCAACATGGAACGGATGGCTACACAAGGCAAAATGTTTACGCAGGCCTATGCATGCAGCATCAGTTCACCTACGCGTGTCAGCCTTTTTACGGGAATGAATGCTGCCAGGCATCGAGTCACCAGTTGGACCCTCCGTAAGAACACTACCCATGAACAACCCGACTCGGTCATGATTTATCCGGAATGGAACGTTAACGGCATTTGTCAAGAGCCTGGCGTGGAACGGACCACACAAGTCACCTCCCTGGCCGAAGTACTCAAAGACCATGGCTATCACACCATTCATTGCGGAAAAGCCCACTTTGGTGCTGAAGGCACTCCCGGAGCCGACCCGTTGAAAATGGGGTTTGAAGTGAACATAGCCGGACATGCTGCCGGTTCACCTGCCAGCTACTATGGCAAGGAGAATTTCGGCAACAAAACAGACGGTAAAAGCCCGCTGGCTGCCGTACCCGGTCTGGAGAAATATCATGGAACCGACACTTTCCTAAGTGAAGCCCTTACCATAGAGGCCATGAAGGCACTGGACGATGCACAGCAGACTGACAAGCCATTCTTTCTATACATGGCACACTATGCCATCCATACCCCTATACAACCTGACATGCGTTTCTACCAGAAGTACCTGGACAAAGGCCTTCCTCCGGTAGAAGCCGCCTATGCTACTCTCATTGAGGGTATGGACAAAAGTCTGGGAGACATCATGGACTATCTGGACAAGAACAACCTGACGGAAAACACTATCCTCATCTTCATGTCCGACAATGGCGGTTTGGCGGCCCATACCCGCGCCGGACAACTGCATGTCCAGAACTATCCGCTCAATAGTGGTAAAGGTTCCGCCTACGAAGGAGGCATACGTGAACCGATGATTGTCCGCTGGCCGGGCATCGTAGCGCCCCAAACCCAATGCGACCATTACCTGATGATAGAGGACTTCTTCCCCACCATCCTTGAGATGGCAGGCGTAGACAACTATACAACCGTACAGCAACGCGACGGCATCAGTTTCATGCCATTGCTCACCGGAAAAGGTAAAATGAAAGACCGTGATATCTACTGGCATTATCCCAATAGCTGGGGTCCTTCCGGCCCGGGCATCGGAGCCACTTGCTCCATCCGTTCGGGCGAGTGGAAGCTGGTGTATTATTTCGGTGACGGTAGACGGGAACTTTTCAACATCCCCGCCGACATCAGTGAAAAACATGATATGGCCCGAGAGAAGCCTGAAGTTGTCAAAGAGTTGTCACGGAAATTAAGTAATTACCTCCGGTCTGTGGATGCGCAGCGCCCTCTGTTGCGTGCCACCCGCCAACCAGCTCCCTGGCCGGACGAAATATAGAAAAAAAGTATGAAACGAAACCTTTCCCTCCTCCTTGTGTCCCTGCTTCTTGCAGGGACAGCTCTTGCCCAAGAACATAATCCGGGCAGCGTACAGCCGGATACGATTCAGAAATCCTCCGAAAAATCTTTCCGGAAACAACGCTCTCCACGAACAGACCATGGCCCGGTAGGTATCAATATCTCCTTATGGAAAAACATCTCCACACAGCGGACTGATACCATAGGAAGCACCTGCTTCAATCTGGGTGTGTTCTCCTCCATGAACCGTCTGAATGGCCTCGGCATGAATATTCTTGGCAGTGTAACCGGCAGGGATGTGAACGGTGTACAGATGGCAGGTCTGTCAAATATGGTGGGGGGAAGCATGCGAGGCATGCAGATAGCAGGAATTACCAACATCAATGGCAACAACCTTATCGGAGTATCCGTTTCGGGACTGGTAGGTATCACCGGAAACCATGCGCAAGGCGTCATCATTTCCGGTCTGGCAAACATCAGTGGGGACTATAATCGTGGCGCCTCCATAGGCGGCCTGTTGAATATCAGCGGAGAAGGTGCTTCCGGCATACACTTTGCCGGACTCGCCAATATTTCCGGTGGAAATTTCAAAGGATTTTCAGGGGCCGGCCTGCTAAGTGTAATCGGTGAAGACTTGAATGGCATGCAGATGTCCGCCCTTACCAACATCACCGCCGGAGATATGACCGGTGTTCAGGTTTCCGGCCTGGGCAATGTGGTGGGTGGTACAGCCCGAGGATTACAAATAGGCGCTGCCAATATGGCCATACGTGCCAAAGGGCTTCAAATAGGTCTATTCAACTACTACAAAGAAAAATTAGATGGTTTCCAGTTGGGATTAGTCAATGCCAATCCCCAAACAAAAGTTCAACTGATGTTTTTCGGTGGTAATGCCACCAAGCTGAATGTAGGTGCCCGTTTCAAGAACCGGCTCTTCTATACCATCCTCGGTGGCGGTACCCATTATCTGGATTTTGGCGATAAGTTTTCCGCTGCCCTCTTCTACCGTGCCGGTCTTGAATTACCGCTCTACAAACAGCTGTTCATCAGCGGAGATCTGGGATACCAACATATAGAAACCTTCAAGAACAAGGACTACGGCATTCCGGCACGTCTCTATGCCCTCCAGGCACGTGTCAATCTGGAATACCACCTGACCGAGCGCTTTGGCATATTCCTCACCGGCGGTTATGGCGGCAGCCGCTACTACACCCAAGGGAAAACCTATGACAAAGGCATCATTGTAGAGGGCGGGGTGACGATACTGAAATTATAAATTATTGTTTCTCCTTAATCAGCCCCGTCCTATACGCCACCAGCAGTTTCATCAAATCCTGAATCTGCGTAACGAGTTCACTTCCTTTATCCGTATCCTTCACCATCATACGCTGCGAATTGAATTCGACAACCAGGGTTGTAGACTTGATGTCTTGTCCTTCTTCAATGGCTTTCTGACGGCTCTGGAACGGCTCATGCTGCACCAACTGCAAGCCGTGGGAATGATATACCAGCGTATATCCCGCAATTCCCGTTTCCGGCTGATAGGCTTTTGAAAAACCACCGTCAATCACCAGCAGCTTACCATCCGCTTTGATGGGTTTCTCACCTTTAATGGTCTTTACCGGTACATGTCCGTTGATGATATGCGAATGTGGCCCCGGCTTCACGCCGAACTCTTCAAGAATGCGGTCACACACCTCAGCCTCGTTGCGCAAAGCATAGTAATGCCCTTTCGTCTCCTTATGCAATGTTTTGTCGGCCACAAAATAGCGTTCAAAGGTAGCCATCTTGTCTTTATCGAAGGAAGGGGCATCCGGTCCGCACCACATGTACCAGACATAATCCAGTGCAAACTGTTTCTCGTCCGAACCGTCCTCGTCAAAGTAAGCGGTACGTATCAGCTGGTCGGTCTTTTTCAGCAACTTACGTCCCCAGTATTCCTTTTGGCCGATGCGAACATGTTTAAAACTGCCGTCCGCATTCAGAGGCACGGAAGCATGATAAAGCAGGTTACTGTTGCACACCAGATACATGCCGCCATACGTAAACAAGCAGCGCATGTGCTTCTTCATCTTCTCGCTGTTCATGAAAGAAGAATGAATCCGGTGCATCAGTTCGCGCTCTTCGTCCGACAGACGATACGGGTCCGCCGGGTCTACGGTGGGGAAATTCACATCGCGCAACGGATATTCCTTGCCTTCGTATACAAACACACCACGCTCGAAATCCACCAGATGCAGCAGTTTCCGGTTCTCCATACCGAACTCAGGACGGCGGCTGATGATTTCCGCCTCCAGTTTCAACTGGATAACCGTAATCGCCTTGTGCATCTGTGTAATCAGCCGCAAGGTCTTCTCATTGTATTCCGCATCGGCAAAGTTCATTTTCGGCGCAAAGATGGTGCAAGGGTCATCCGCATAGGTATCCATGGCAAACGTTGCAAGCGGCAACAGATTGATGCCATAACCATCCTCCAGCGTTGCTAAATTGGCATAGCGCATCGACATACGGATTACGTTGGCTATACAAGCATCATTACCTGATGCGGCACCCATCCACAGAATATCGTGGTTACCCCATTGGATGTCGAAATTATGATAATCACAGAGAGTATCCATGATAATATGCGCACCCGGTCCGCGGTCGTATATATCGCCCACGATATGCAGCGAGTCGATGGTCAAGCGCTGGATAAGGTTGCACATCGCCACAATAAAATCATCCGCACGCTTCGTAGAGATAATGGTACTGATTATGACATTGATATAGGCATGCTTGTTAGGTTCGATGCTCGATTCGTGCAACAGCTCTTGAATGATATACGAGAACTCTGCTGGAAGTGCCTTGCGTACTTTCGAACGGGTATATTTGGACGAAACGTTCTGGCATACTTTTACCAACTGGTTCAGTGTTATCAAATACCAGTCATCCAGGTCCGTTTCCTGCTCCTTGATAAGTTGCAGCTTCTCTTCCGGATAATAAATTAACGTACAGATTTCCTTCTTCTCACTTTCGCGCAGTGTATGCCCGAATATTTCGTTCACCTTACGTTTCACTGCCCCCGATGCATTCTTCAGCACATGCTGAAAAGCCTCATACTCGCCATGAATATCCGTCAGAAAATGCTCTGTACCTTTCGGCAGATTCAGAATGGCCTCCAGATTGATGATTTCTGTACTGGCATCAGCAATGGTAGGAAAACTGCGTGATAATAATTGCAAATAACGCAAGTCATTGACAATACTTTCCGGAGTTATATTTCCCATAGTTATTTAATTGATAGTTGATAATTGACAGTTGATAATATCCCTCATTCTTCATTATCCATTAATGAAGAACATGAGCAGCACTTGGGCTATAATTACCCGTAGAAACATGCACAGCGGATAAACCGTAGCATAAGCTACAGACGGATTGTCTCCCGGAATGGTGTCGTTGGCGTAGTTCAGCGCCATGGGGTTTGCCATGCTTCCGCACAGCATACCCGCCATTGTTCCGAAATCTATCTTCAGCCACTTGAAGGTAACGATACCCATAATCAATACCGGAACCACAGTCAACGCAAAACCCGTAGCAATCCATAACAGCCCTTCCGGCCGGAATACCGTATCGAAGAAATGGGCACCTGCATCCAGTCCCAGGCAAGCCAGGTAAAGAGACAATCCCAATGCACGGAGCATCAGGTTCGCACTGCGCGTAGTATAAGTCACCATGTGCATCCTCGGACCGAATGTCCCGATAAGAATACCTACGATGATAGGGCCTCCTGCCAATCCGAGCCGCACGGGAGCGCTGATGCCGGGAATGGAAATAGGAATTGCTCCCAAAGCCAGACCGATGACAATGCCGATAAATACCGCCACCAAGTTCGGTTCCTTCAGGCTTTTCACAGCATTGCCCAGCACCTTCTCCACATTTTGTATAGCAGCGGCTTCGCCCACTACGGTCAGGCGGTCACCCAATTGCAAGGTCAGTTCCGCTGTGGCCAGCAGCTGCACGCCGCTACGATAAACCCGGCTGATATTGATACCGTAATGATTACGCAGATGGAGAGAACCCAGCTTCTTGCCGTTCAACTCCGGGCGCGTCACCACGATACGTTGCGAAATCAACTGGCTGTCTATGGCATTCCAGTCTATATCTTCCTTGTTCCAATCAGTATGCTCCTGCTCGCCGAAAAGCACGGTCAGAGCCGGCGTATTTTTCTCCGAGGTAATCACCAGCAGGCGGTCACCTTCCTTTATAATCTTTTCCGAGGTAGGAATACTCACATTCCCATCCCGCCACAAGCGGGAAATCACGAACTTCGGATAGCTGTTCAGCCCGCCTATTTCCTTGATACTCTTGTTGAAGATGGCAGGATTGTGCACCTGGAACGCAACAATGTAAGGCTTGTTCACGTCATCCTTCTCTTTCAATTCCAGGTCTTCCTTATGCGCCAGCGTCTTACGGATGAACAGTACGGCCAGAATGACCCCTACCACCCCCAGCGGATATGCCACCGCACACCCCAAAGCAGGGGTACTGGACTCCAATCCCATCTGTTTCAATGTCTGCTGTGCCGCACCGAGTGCCGGTGTGTTTGTCGTGGCACCGCAAAGTATGCCCACCATATCCGGCAGGGATACCCCCAACCCATAGCTGCCCAGTACAGTCAGCAGGGTGCCGATAAGCACTACACCCGTGGCGAGCATATTCAGTTGTACCCCTCCTTTACGGAAAGAGCTGAAAAAACCCGGTCCCACCTGCAAACCCAAAGCATACACAAATATCACCAGCCCGAAGCTTTCCGCATAATTCAGCATCTGCGGGTCTATGGACAACCCGAAATGCCCGGCAATGATGCCGGCAAAGAATACAAACGTCACTCCCAATGAAATGCCGCAAACATGTATCTTCCCCAATCCCAATCCGATAGCAGAAATCAGTGAGAGTACCACAACCGCCTGCAAGGCGGAGTGCTCGACGAATAAACTATATAGCCAGTCCAATGTGCATTCTATTTTACAGTTTCAGGCTGCAAAGATAGTGCAAACCTCATGCAAAATAAAACGAACCCGTCTATTTTTTATGCGGCAGCACTTCTAAAAAAGGGATACGATACAATAAATCCCTGCTGCCAGCAAAGCACTGACGGGGATAGTCAGCACCCAAGCGGTCATCAGACTCTTCGTAACTCCCCAACGCACAGCCGAAAGCCGCTTCGTGGCCCCTACTCCGATAATAGCTCCCGTAATGGTGTGTGTCGTACTTACCGGAATCTTCAGATACTCCGTCAGATAAAGCGTAAACGCACCGGCAGTTTCCGCAATCACCCCTTCCAGTGGCGTCACCTTCGTAATCTTAGTCCCCATGGTCTTCACAATCTTCCACCCGCCGGACATGGTACCGAGTGAAATGGCCGTAAAACAAGAGAATGCCACCCAGTCCGGCAGGTCATCAATACTGTTTATCCCCATTCCCAGTCCTTCCGAATGTCCGGCTATCATAGCCGCAGCAATGATACCCATTACCTTCTGTGAATCATTCAGACCGTGCCCGATGCTGAACAAAGCCGAAGACACCAGCTGCAGTTTCTTGAACCACACCTCGGCCGTATGGGGATGCGCCCTGCGGCAAATGTACAAGACCAACAACGTAAAACCAAATGCCACCACCATACCAATCAAGGGAGCCAGAAAAATGAATGCCGCAATCTTCAGAATGATACTCAACTGGATGGCCTCAAAACCGTGTGCCATGATGGCAGCTCCGGCAAAACCTCCGATAAGCGTGTGCGAAGAAGAGGAAGGGATTCCCTTCCACCAAGTGAACAGATTCCAGGCAATAGCCGCAATCACGCCGGCCAGAATGATAGGCAAAGTAATGTAAGGCTCCATCACCGTTTTCGATACGGTGTTGGCAATGCCGAAACCGCCGATGACACACTTGGCGATGAAAAAGGCCACAAAATTGAAGAAAGCCGCCCATATCACCGCCTGAAACGGTGTAAGCACTTTGGTAGACACAATGGTGGCAATAGAATTGGCCGCATCATGAAAACCGTTGATATAATCGAATATCAGAGCCAGTACAATGATAATCACTAATAGTTCCATGCGTCCGTTCGTTTATGCGTATTTCACAATCAGGCTCCTCAAAATCTTGCCCACGTGTTCGGCTGCGTCCGTCGTTTTTTCCAACTCATACATAATCTCCTTGATTTTGATGAGTTCAATGCAGTCCTTCTCTTCTTCAAAAAGCCTGGTGATGAAAAATTCATAAATATCATCTGCCCGGTTTTCTATGTCATGCAGCTGGTTGCAATATGCGCGCAGCTTATCCGGACTCTTGCGGAATGCCTCCAGTTCATCCATGGCCTGGCCGATGAGGGCCGCTTCTTGTTGAACCATATGTCCCAGCTCTTTCCCCTTGTCCGAAATAGGATGCGGATTATAGATAGTGATACGCTTGGCACAGCTGTTTATTCCATCAATCACATCATCCATGCCCGAAGCCAGGTCATGGATATCCTCCCGGTCAAAAGGAGTAATGAAAGTAGTGCCCAGTTCATCCAGAATCAGATTGGTCAGCTTATCGCCCTCGCGCTCCAAATCTTTGATTCGTTTATAATCTTCCGCCCTCTTCTCAGGCGAGTCATGGCCCAATATTTCTATCAACAGAGCCGACGAGGACAATAAAATCTCAGACAATTGCTTCAGCAAAGGAAAGAATTTCGGTTCTTTCGGTGTGAACCGGCTAAAAAAAGAATTCTTCATAATGGATAAATGTACTAAGTATATTAATTTATTTTTGTTTTCGTTGTTTCAGTCTTGCACGCAGCACTTCTACCACGGCCGGCAGTATGGAAACCACAATAATGGCCACAATCAGCAGTTTGAGGTTCTCTTGTACAAACGGAAGGTCACCGAAGAAATAACCCGCATAACAGAAAATGGCAATCCAGCAGGCGCCCCCAATCAGGTTGTACAGCATGAAGTAATAGTAATGCATCTTACCCATCCCCGCCACGAATGGCGCAAACGTACGGACGATAGGCACAAAACGAGCTATGATAATTGTCTTGCCTCCATACTTCTTATAGAACTCATGGGTCTTGTCGAGATGGTTTTGCTTGAATATTCTGGAATCGGGATTATTGAAGAGCCTTCGCCCGAAGAAATGCCCTATCATGTAGTTGCAAGAGTCGCCCAATACCGCGGCAACAAACAATATCAAAGCCAGCACATTGACCTCGAGAGGCATGTCGGGCAGTGCGGCAATAGCTCCCGCCACAAAAAGCAGGGAATCGCCCGGCAGGAAAGGTGTGACCACCAGCCCCGTTTCGCAGAAAATAATCAGAAACAATATGGCATACGCCCACATATGATATTCCTGCACTATATCAATCATATACTGATCGATATGGAGAATAAAATCCAATAGAAAATCCATTATATATTGATTATCAGTACTTAAAAAATAGAGAAAAACTCGGCATGGGGAGACGGGCAATCTCTCCGGCTCCCGAAAGAGAGGAGGGGAAAGTACTAAATAAGAATACGCCTCAGCGTATATACATAATATCTATATGAAATCTTATGGGGATGGAAAGTAAAGGGGAAAGAAGTTGTCTTTTCTTCCGGGAGCAGAGTTTTCAGGGTTCTCGCAACCTTGGCGGCAATGAAGTCCGGATTAAGCCTCAACAATTTCGAGCAAGAGGCATGCCGTAATGAGAAGGTATTTCCTATGCAACCGGCATCTGCCAGGCAATTATAATTCGCGTCCTCCCCTTTTTCCTGGCATTGTCTGCCATCTGCCCCCGACAAGCTGTGCTGGGCTCCGGAGAAATAATGCACATCCGCAGTAGGGAGTGTCTTACATCCCTCCATATCATCAGAAACGGAAGTGAACTTCGATATGAGGAACAACCCTAACAAGATATAGAATATACATTTCGCCATAGCGGGTGCAAATATAGAAACTATTTTCGGATTACAACAGAAAAATGAAAAACAAAAAGCGGTTAACCGTTTCATCAGTCAACCGCTTTCTTGTTGTAGTGGGTACGAGAATCGAACTCGTATACCATGCGTGAGAGGCATGTATCCTAACCGTTAGATGAACCCACCCTCGCATTTGTCTTGTACACCCTCAGGGATTCGAACCCTGGACCCACTGATTAAGAGTCAGTTGCTC
>ENA-OYYE01000290-OYYE01000290.1-human-gut-metagenome-genome-assembly--contig:-NODE-290-length-30384-cov-9.568927_pt1 | contig 30384 bp, 19 predicted proteins | sample MGYA00243244_ERZ653437 | MGnify/ENA primary metagenome ERZ653437 (study PRJEB26926, sample SAMN06165130) | human gut metagenome | biome: ENVO:00009003; feature: ENVO:2100002; material: ENVO:00002003...
TTCTTTAAACTTATCCGTGATTTTCCGCGTAATCCGTGCCTGAAAGAAACCGGTTGAAGAGTTTCCGGACAGCCTTTCGATGCCTTATTCCAGCAGCCCCCGGTAGTAGCGTTCCACCTCGCTCCAGCGGTAGAAGGGGAAACGGTCGGTCGGTACAGGGATGTGCACCTCGTTTTCGTTGTGCAGTATCTTCACCAGGATGTCGTCGGCGTCTCCCTTTTCGTTGCGGAAGAAGACTATCTGCACGTTGGCGGCCATGGGGACTACCTTGAAGTCGCTCCAAACCTTATAGACTTCGTAGGGGTCGTTCACGGCTACGTTACAGTTCTCTATCTGCATCAGGGCTACCAGGGGGATGACGTTGCCGTCGTGTCCGAAGCGCAAGGTGGCGGCGATGCCTCCTTGGCGGATGGCTTCGTCGGCACTGTCCAGGATGTTGCGCAGCAGCGACTTGGCATTCGCCACTACGATACCCTTGCCGTCGGCATGGTTGGCGTTGCCCACGTAGAAGCGGTAGTTGATGCACTGCCAGAGGTCGAAGAGTTCCTGCGGCTGGAAGAGGTCGTAGAAAGATACCGGGGTTTCGGTGTTCTGCATGTCGCTCGCCACCCAGTACAGTCCCCACATCACTTCGCGGGGATTCACCTTCTTCAGGATGAAACGCTTGTCGCTGAAGAGCGAGGCCATCAGGCGGTCGGGGTTGGTGTGGACTTCTTCAAACTTACGGTATTCCTCTGCCCAAGGGCCGTCTTCGGAGGAGGTGAAGCGGTTGGACTCATCGGTGTGGTAGTTCAGGTAATCCATATACTTGGGACTTGCCTCGTAGCTGATGCGCAGGGCGGGGTTCAGTTCTTTCAGCCGGTCGCCGAACGCCACCATGCTCATGGCGCAGCGTAACACTACGGTGGAGCGGGCGGAGATGGAAGGACTGCCACGGAAGGCTTCGGGGAAGGAGGTGTACATGCGTTCGGCAATGCCCCGGTGCTGGCGCACGCCCAAGGGGGTGAGGTCGCCGCCGTGCCCTTCGGCTTCCTGCCATACCTGGAGGAGGCGTTGGCGAGTGTCTTCTCCCAGCGGGGAAAGGGCACTTTCGCGGCGGGCGTCTTCAAAGAGGTCTATCAGCCATTTGTAGTCGCGGTCGGCAATGAGGTAGCGCGAGCCGTGACGGCCGTAATGGCTGATGTAGAAAGGCTTGTAGCCTTTGGGGGCTTTGGTCTGCGGGGCGAAGTCCAAAGGATAGGCCCAGTAGACGCCACCCGTCTTTTCGAGGGTGGAGAACATTTCTTCTTTGGTGGTCTGCGCCCCGAGGGGGATGCAACAGAAGCATACGAGGCAGAGGAAAAGTGTTTGTTTTAATCTCATGATGTTATGGTTTTTGATGTTTTTAATGGGAGGTAGGAGTTAGAGGAGCGAAGAAGATAGGAGTTAGAGGAGTTATCAGCCCGCAAGCGGGCTTAGGAGTTAAAGCTCGATACTCTTGCATAGGAGGAGGAAATCAGAAGAAGGACTATCGAGCTTTAACTCCTCTAACTCCTAACGCAGTGATAACTCCTTTAACTACCCTACTCTAACTCCTTAACTACTCTAACTACTAACGAAGTAATAACTACTTACCTACTTCACTCTATATCCTTCGTTCTGCTCCAACGCCGGATTATTCGTCAGTTCGCTTTCCGGGATGGGGAACAGCTTATACTTGTCTTCTACATCCCCGCCGAGGCGGACGCCATTCTTCCAGTCCCAGTTGTTACCTTTGGTGTACTTTCCGAAGCGGATGAGGTCGGTACGTCGGGTAAGCTCCGATGCCAGTTCCTTCTGGCGCTCGCCCAGGATGAAGTCCAGCGTAAGCTCCTGCTGACTGATGGCGCCGGAAACGTCGGAACGGATACCTGCCTTGGCATACTTGCCGGACATGTAGGCACGCTCGCGCACTTCGTTGACGTAGCCCAGCGCTTCGGCAGCCGTACCGCCACCACCGCGGAGGATAGCCTCAGCAGCCATCAGATAGGCATCGGCAGTGCGGAACAGCGGGAAGTCGATAGAGGTATAGGCTTCGCCCGAGGCGCACAGTTGGTCGTCCTTCGTCACGTTTCTCCACTTGATGTAGCCATAGCCGCAGGTGAAGGTGCTGGTCATGTTCAGGTCGGCATCCCAAGTCTCCTTCACCTGATTGTCCAGGGCGGTCATAAACTGGGCGCGCTTGTCCTTTTTGCCGTTGCCCCAGGTGTCGTTCTTGTCGAAGGCGATGTCATCGGCATCAAAAGCATCCACCAGCGTGGTCTTGGCGCGGACATTCCCCCACCCTCTGGAACCGACGCCGGTCTGGTAGAGTTCGTTCATCGGGCCGTTAACAAAGGCTTTCACGTAGAAGTTGGTACCTGCCGAACTCTGGGCTTTCAGTCCGTCCTGCACTAACGGCCAGATAATCTCCTTGCAGGTATTGTTGTCCGCCAGGAAGATTTCGCGGTAGTCCGGGGCGAGCGGATAGTGTCCGTCTTCAATCACCTTTTTGGCATAGGTGTAGGCATCCTGGTACTTGTTTTCACCCGTCCACGACTGGGCGTTGAGGTACATGCGCGCCAGCAAGAACCAGTCCGCCACACGGTCCACCCGGCCGTACTCATTGCTTCCCGGAGCTTTCAGCTCGTCCTGGATGGCGAGCAGTTCGCTTTCGGCATACTCGAAAATCTGCTTGCGGGTGTACTGGGCGGGGATTTCCTTCACACCGGTGTGCTCGTCCACATAGGGCACAGCGCCAAAGAGGTCGCACAGCATGGAGTAGCAGTAAGCGCGTATCAGGCGGGCTTCGGCGCGGTAGGCGGTGTACTCGTCCTTCAGTTCGTCCCACAGGCCGCGGCTTTGGAGCTTGCCTTCGGTGCATTCGCGCAGCAGTTCGTTACAGTAGGCGATGCTCATGTAGAGGCGCTGGTAGGTCCAGGTGACAACGGAGGCGTTCGAGGCGTCCCACTGCAAGTTCAGGCACTTGCGCAGGCCGTTGGAGGAAGAAGGCATCAGGAAGTTGTCCGTACTCATCTCCTGGAGGTAGAACAGCAGGCGCACGTAGCCGGAGTATCCCTCGTTGGCGCCTTCCAGGTCGCCGTTGCCGCCGTCACCGCCTTGCTGTCCGGTCAGAATCAGCGAGGCGTAGCACTTGGCAAGGACGCCGATGTATCCCTCTTTCGTCTTATATACTTGTTCGCTCACCAGTTGGTTGTCGTCCAGTGGCATGGTGTCCAAATCGCCCAGGCAGGAAGCCAGGCTGATGCCCAGGAATAACAGGATGAATAAATAGCAGGCATTTATCTTTTTCATATCTTATAGTTTTAGTCCGTTAGAAATTTAAATTAGCGCTGACCGAGAAGACACGCGGCCGCGGATAGACCTCCTTGTCGATGCCGCTGTACAGTTCCGGGTCGATGCCCGAATAGCCGGTCAGGGTGACTACGTTCTGCACGCCGAAGGTGAGGCGCAGGGAACTGGAGCTGTTCCACAGTTTGCGGAAGGTGTAGCCCAGCGAGAGGTTATCGATGCGGAAGAGGTCGCCTTTCTCCAGGAAGTAGTCCGAGTAGAGCTGCTGGTTCTGGAAACCTCCGTCGCGGGTGCTGCGCAGGATGTTGGAGAAGTTGCCCTGGTCGCTGTAAACGGATTGCACGTACTGGTCGGCAGCCACATAGTTGTAGATATAACTGCCGAAAGCGCCGTGGCCGCTGATGGCGAAGTCCCAGTTCTTGTAAGTGAGCTGTGTGTTGAAGCCCAGGTAGGACTTGGGCAGCGCACTCTTGTTCGTGGCGTACTTCGTCTCGGTGGCCGACAGAGAACCGTCGGGTTGCACGTACTGCCCTTCGATGGGCTTGCCGTCGTCGCCGTAGGCCTGCTTGGCGAGGTAGAAGGTGTAGGGGCGCTGTCCCACCATGAACACCTGCACCGTCTTGCCCGTGCCGGAGATGGCGCCGGTCTGCACGAAGTTGGCGTCAGAGTCCACTACGTTCAGCTTGGTGATTTCAGAGTCGTTCCAGGTGTAGTTCATGCCTACCGTCCACTTCCAGTTCTTGGTATGCACGGGCACGGCGTTAATGGAGAACTCCAGACCCTTGTTGTCCATCTCGCCGATGTTGGTGGTGAGCACGGCGGAGTAGTTGGTACCTGATATTACGGGTATCGTGTTCAGCAGGTCCTTGGTGTGGCGCTGATAGTAGTCCAGCGAGCCGTAGATGCGGTTACCCAGGAAGCCGTAGTCCAGGCCGACGTTGTAGGTCTCGGTCGTTTCCCACTTGATGTCCGAGTCGTAGCCGTTGGGGCGGTAGGTGTGATACCATTTGTCGCCGAACTGGTAGCAGGATTCGGGATAAGACACGGTGAAGGTCGTCATGTACGGATAGTCGTTCAGGATATCCTGCTGGCCGGTCTGTCCGTAGCTGAGGCGCAGCTTCAGGTCGGACAGGACTTCGGAATCGCGCAAGAAGGCCTCCTGGCTGATTTTCCAGCCCAGCGCCACGGAGGGGAACAGGCCCCAGCGGTTGCCCTTGGCAAAACGCGAGGAAGCATCGGAACGCAGCGTGGCGGTGACCATGTAGCGGTTGTCGTAGGAATAGTTCAGACGGCCGTAGAAGGACAGCAGGTAGTACTCCGACTCATAATGGCGCGGCGAGAAGAGTTCTTCACCCTCGGGCGAGAGCGTAGTGGCGTCGAACTTCTTCCAGAAGTGCTGCCAGCCGTAACCGCCCATAGCGCTGAAGTTGTGCCGCTCGTTGAAGACGTGCGAGTAGTTGGCATAGGCGTCCAGCAGGTAGTTGCGCTTGTTCTGCTTGGAGTCGTACACCAGTCCCGTGCCGTCTTTCATGTTAGAGGTGTACATCATCCCGGCAAGCTGGGGAACTTGCTTGGAGTACTTGCTTTGCAGGACGTCGTAACCCAGGTTCAGGTTCAACTGCAAGTCTTCCAGGCGATGCACCTTGTAGTTGAAGGCGGCATTGCCGATGGAGCGGGTCACCTTGTTGCTGAGGTCTTGCAGGTCGAGCTGCGCCACGGGGTTGTCGGTCTGTATGGCCATCGGCGAGTTGCCGTTCATCCAGATGAAATAACCCAGGCCCGGGTCGGTGGAGGCGGTGGCGCTGCCGGTCTTCACGGGGCGTGTGGGGTCGTAGCGCAGGGCGTTGTTCACGGCACTTTCATCCACCTTGCGGTTGTTCTCGTAGGAGACTTTCAGGTTGAGGTCCACGGTGAGGTGATTGTCGAAAAACTTGGGGGAGACGCCGCCGTTGAAGGTATAGCGCTCGTAGTTGTTGGTGCGGATGACACCGTTCTGGTTGGTATATCCCACGGAGACGCGGTAGGGGGCGTTCTGCCGAATCTTTCCGGAGACGGAGAAGTTGTGCTCCTGACCGAAGGCGGTGCGGTAGATTTCGTCTTGCCAGTCGGTGGAGGCACTGCCCAAGGTAACGCTGCCCGGTACGCCGGAAACGGTGGGGACAAACTGGCGGAACTCGTCGGCAGTGAGGATGTCCAGTGTTTCGGTCACGGTGCTTACCGAGAGGTTGGTGGAGTAGTTGAAGCGCAGCTTGGCCTCGTCACCCTTCTTGGTGGTGATGACAATCACGCCGTTGGAAGCGCGCGAACCGTAGATGGCGGTGGCGGAGGCGTCCTTCAGCACGGTGAAGGTTTCGATGTCGTTGGGGTTGATGCCGCCGATGACGTTGCCGCCGCCCTCGATGGTGGAGTTGTCCACGGGTACGCCGTCGATGACAATCAGCGGGTCGTTGGAAGCGGAGAGCGAAGCGCCGCTACGGATGCGGATGGTAGCGCCCGAACCCGGTGCGCCCGAGCTGGAGACTACGTTGACGCCCGGCACTTTGCCTACGAGCGCGTCTTGGGCGGTGGTGCGCAGTCCCTTGTTGAAGTCGTCGGGCTTGATGGCGGTGACGGAACCGGTGGCGTCGGACTTGCGCACGCTGCCGTAGCCGATGACTACCACGTCTTCCAGCATCTCGCTATCTTCTTCCATTACAATCTTCATGTAGGCGGAGACGGGCATCTCGACGTCTTTATAACCGATGTACTTGATGAGTAACACGGCCTTAGGGCCGGAGACGGTGATGAGGAAGTTGCCGTCGGCATCGCTGATGGTTCCGTTGGTAGTGCCTTTCTCCAGGATATTGGCACCGATGACGGGGAGTTTCTCACGGTCGAGGATGTTGCCTCTGACGGATGTTTTCTGTGCGGAGACGCCCAGACTGAAAATCAAAGCAAACAGCAGGAGGGCGAATCGCCACCTGCGGGTAAGGACTTGATGTGTTTTCTTGTTTTTCATAATAGTTTTAAATTAGTTATTAAGTTCATGAGGGCTTAAGGTTTTTAAGTTCTTAAGTTTTTTAAGATTTTAAGTTCTTAAGTTCATGAGGTTCGCAATTTAAGGTTGACGGTCTGCCCGGGGAAGCAGAACAAGGGCAAATTTAGTTTTACTTAGGACTGAATGGAAGGGGTAGAAGGAAAAAAGTAAGTGAGAGGAACGAGGGATGAAAGATAAGATATTATTTATCAACAACTTATTTCGGAGGAGGCGAAAGGAAAAAGTAAGAGTAGAGGAAGTCCGACAGGGAGAATCGGGACGGTTTACGGGCGGTTTTTCTTTAAGCTTTCAGAACAGAAATACTGTTTTTTTTGTTTTAATAGAAGACGTCTATCAGAAAATAAATAAATCTAATGAGAGAGAAAGATACGAATCTCAAACTAATTTCGTAATTTTGTGTAGTCATTCAAGGACACTACGAACGATATATATACGTAATTACATTAACTAATAAAAAAAGAAAGTATGACTAAAAGTGTAAAGGGAACTCAGACAGAGAAGAACCTGCTGACTTCATTCGCCGGTGAATCACAAGCAAGAATGCGCTACACCTTCTTCGCCAGCAAGGCTAAAAAGGAAGGGTACGAACAAATCTCCGCTATCTTTACGGAAACTGCCAATCAGGAGAAGGAACATGCCGAACGTATGTTCAAGTTCCTGGAAGGCGGAATGGTAGAAATCAATGCCGCTTACCCGGCAGGTGTCATCGGTGACACGCTGGAGAACCTGAAGGCTGCCGCTGCCGGTGAACACGAAGAATGGTCATTGGATTATCCTCACTTTGCCGAAGTGGCCGAACAAGAGGGTTTCCCCGCTATCGCTGCCATGTACCGCAACATCATCATTGCCGAAAAGGGCCACGAAGAACGCTACCTGGCTTTCGTAAACAACATCGAGACGAACTCCGTCTTTGCCAAGGAAGGCGAAGTGGTATGGCAATGCCGCAACTGCGGATTTATCTACACCGGTAAGGAAGCTCCGCAAGTATGCCCAGCTTGCTTGCACCCGCAGGCTTACTTCGAGGTGATGAAGAAGAACTGGTAAGTTAAGACTAAAAGAGAGAGAACGTGTCAAAACGCACTCTTTAAAGATTGAACACAGAGACACGAAGACACAGAGAGTTTATTTTTAAGTACATTAAAAAGCTCTGTGTCTTCGTGACTCTGTGTTCAATTTACTTTTGACACCCCTCAACCTGTCCGAAAACTCTTGAACAGGTTGCTTTTAGGCGCGGATTACGCGGAATTTCGCGGATTTCTTTAAACTTATCCGTGATTTTACGTGTAATCCGCGCCTAAAATTTATCACAAAGCAAGCGCGCCGTAAGTTTTCAGACGCTCTCCCGCTTATTTTTATTTCAAGTCCGCTCAAAGCATAATAGACAGATACTTCCGCAGCGCAGCAATCTCGGCATCCACCACCAATTTCTGAAAGTCTTCCGTCACATGTTCCGTATGCGACCTTTCCAATGCTTTATAATAGCTGACTTTGGCATCATTACTGCCTTTCAGGGCAACAATCACATAGCCGTGGCGAAGAAGGTATAAGTTCATCAGCAGTCGGGAAGTACGCCCATTGCCATCGATAAACGGATGAATGCGCACCAGTTCCTCATGCAAGTAAGCGGCCACGAGTATGGGATGCACCTTCTCCTGTTCCATTTGCCGGAAGCGGAGCATAAAGTCTTCCATCTGCTTCTCTATCAGATAAGGTTGCGGCGGCATGTGCGTACTGCCTGAAATCATCACCGGAACGCTGCGATACCTTCCGGCATTCTCACGGTCTATTCCATGAAGGATAAGGGCATGTATCTCTTTGATGGTACGCTGGCTTATCTCCACGTCTTGTCCGGCAATGTCCTTGATATAATGAATAGCTTCCGCATGGTTGATGGCTTCCAGATGTTCACGCATCGACTTTCCCGAAATCGTGACGCCTTCGTTTACGACAAGCGCCGTTTCCTGCAAGGTAAGCGTATTTCCTTCTATGCGGTTACTCTCATAAGTATATTCAATGTCCAAAGCCTCTTGAATCTTTCTCAAAGCCTCTGCGGGGAGCGGGCGCAAAGCGGACAACTGCTCTTTCAGGGCATCCGCTTCCTTCAGCAATTCCTTTATATCTTCTTTCATGGTTACTCTATTTCTTTAATTCGTTCCACCTGCCTGTTCAGGAAATAGTCGGCATAGGGAGCATAATCGCCGGTTTCGTAGAAGGCGATGAGACCTTTCCTGTAATTCAGTATATCGGCATCTCTTGAGGAATAGACGGGGATAAGGTCGGCGTTCATCAAGGCGATGCTTTCCATCATGCGGGAGGTACGCTTGTTTCCATCGATGAAAGCTTGCAACCTGGCGATGTTACAATGAAGATAAACAGCCTGTTCCAACGGATTGGTATATTGCTCCTGCTGATAAAATATCTCATTCAATTTAGCCCGGATATCGTGCGGGTCTTTGGGGGGAACATAGGTGGTGCCGCTGATACGGACGGCTCTTGTCCGCAGGTAACCCGCTTCTTCATCGGAGACTAAACCCGTAGATATAGATTGGTGTACCCGGAATAAGGTTCGTTCATCCATCACTTCCCGATTCTTTCCTTTATGGATGTACTCCAGTTCGGAGATGAAAGTGTTATACAGGTTCTTCAGCATCTTGGCATCTTCATACTTCTTTTCGGAAGTGATGTCGTCTTTCAGCAATGCTTCTGTCTCTACATAGGTATAGGTGTTGCCTTCAATCTTACCCGAATAGTAGCACCACACCACAGCCAGGTCTTTTATTTCGTTAGAACGCAAATCGGATAGCTTGGCTAAAGGATGGTTCAATATGAATTGCGCTTTCTGCTGCTGTTGTTCATTGAATATCTGTTCCATAATCATAAAACGTTTGTTGCCGATGGCGAGGCATCCATTCGGGTTTTGCTATATTTAGGAAACAAATATAAGAAATAAAACTGAGTTCCAACTAATCCTCCTTTGCTTTCGATAGTTCCTGTTTATTGGGACTTTATTCCCAGCGTACTGGGAATAGATTCCCTGTTCGATGGGAATATGTTCCCTGTATGGTGGGAAAAAAGTCCCAAAAGGTTGGGAGGGGGTGGGACTTTTATTAATGTGCTAATGGGGTAATGTGCTAATATGCTAATGTGCTAATGTGGCAATGTGATGATGTGCTAATGCGATGATGGGGCGATGTAATAATGCGCTATCATTCAGTGTCAAAAGTGAATTGAACACCAGGACAGACGCTCAATAATATTGACGCCTCTACAATACTCTCAGGGCTATGTTATAGATATATAATTGTATGTGCATATTCGCAACATCATGATATAATTGTCATAGGACACGCTCTACACCTTCTCTAAAAGGGATGTATATATTATTGAGCTTCTGCCCTGGGCTGAAAGCCTTTCATCTTATAGCCCGGGATAACATCCCGGGTAAAGATACACACCCCACCCATGCGCCCTGAAAGGGCAAAAGCATTGTATATATGATTATGCCCTTTCAGGGCGAAGACGCAGGGAAGACATCAATACCCAGGATGTTATCCTGGGCTATAAGATGAAAGGCTTTCAGCCTTAGGCTGCGCCATCATGCCGCAAGGTCATTAGCAGATTAGCACATTAATACATCAGCACATTATCGCATTAGCATATTATCGCATTAGCATATTATCTCATTAGCATATCAATATATTAGCACATCAACCGGTTCGTTTCCGCACGGATTTAATCGTATTTATGTAACTTAGGAATCATGAAAGCTATCATATACAACTGCTTGTTAAGAATTAATCCTATGTATACCAAAACAGGAACTATTTTGAAAACCTGTAAAGCAAAGCAGGAACATGGAGAAAGAGTTGTAAAGCAAACAAGGAAGACTTTCGTTTTTCTGTATAATGAATCAGGAAGGAATTATAAGACCATGTAAACTGTTTCCGGGCATAGTCACAATATTTTCAACGACTTACAACATTTTCAACGGATGACAGCGTTCAAAACAGTTATTTTCGACGTTTGGAACGATTTGTTTGAACGGGTGAAACAAAATGTTCTTAAGCACTGAACACTTTGTTTTCCTGCTCTGAACACTTTGTTTTAGCGCTCTGAACACTTCGTTTCTACATGGAAGAACAAAGTGTTCTGAACCTATCGAACAAAGTGTTTTTATAGGGTAGAACAAAGTGTTCAGCACTATGAACTAAGCAGATAGACTATTTTAGGGATGAGAGGAATAAGGAAGGGAAAAATGGTGAGGATGGCGGAGGGAGTATTCGAGAAGGGAAAAACAGCATGGAAGTAAACGCCTACTACCATCTTACTTCCATAGTTACTACCATAGCTGAAACCCCGATGAATAAAGGGTTTCAGAGATTTATGGAAGTATGGTAGTAAAAGTCGAGGAAAAAGTTTCTTTATTGTATTTTTTTCGATTTGTCAGGGCAGACGCTCAATAATATATACATCCCTTTTAGAGAAGGTGTAGAGCGTGTTCTATGACAATTATATCATGATGTTGCGAATATGCACATACTATTATACATTTAGAACATAGCCCTGAGAGTATTGTAGAGGCGTCAATATTATTGAGCATCCGCCCTGATTGAACACAGAGTCAGAGGCACAGAGCTTTTAAAGTGTTCAAAATAAAAGCTCTGCGTCTTCGTGACTCTGTGTTCAATTCTGAAGAGTGGGTTTTGACACGCCCTCGATAGGGAGTGAAAAGAAGCTGCCGAAGCCTCTGGGTATTTCGGATAAAATTGATATTACTTGTTTACGATACTTTCAATGGCAACTTTTACGTCTACCACCATTTTACCTAATACTACGTCCGAAGCTAATTTGCCTTTTGCTTCTTCAACTGCTGTTTTGTTTCCTTCTTTCGAATCGGGAATATCCTTTACCTGATCAGGTGTGTAGATATGCGTCAAGATACGTCCATCCGGCTTGATGGTGCATTCGGCGTTCTCGTTGAAGGTGATGGCTTGCAATTTGGACATTCCGTTCTCCTTTAGCTTGCTGTCGTAGTAGAAGTAGAAAGTCTTTCCGGCATAGCCCTCGGCCTTAAAGGTTGGATAGGCGGTGACGGCGATGTATTCGCCCGGCAGAGATTCTCCGGTGGCCCAGTTGAGGATGGTAATGGGGGAAATCTTTAAGTCGGCACCTTGCAGGGTGAAGCAGTAGCAGGAGTTGGCGGCTAATGTCTTATCCTTCTCTATCTTCAGGATGTCGATAGTCTGTTTGTAGGTGATGCTCTGGGCGTTGTCAGTTTTTTCTTTTGTAACGATGCGCACAATGGGATTGGTGGTGCTTCCTTCGGGTACAATGAGCATGTATTCGATGTTGCCGATACCGGTAGTTTCGGCAGTTACTTTGTAAGGAGTATAGTCGAAATTACTTCCGCCATCCATCGAGACTTTCACTTCTTGGATGTCTTCTCTGTTGACGTCTTTTATCACGAAGTCCAGCATACTGTGCTTGTGATTGAACTGTAACTCTATTGTATGGGCTACATTGATTTGTCCTTTTCCTCTTACCAGGATGTCCTGGGCAAGCAGGGCATCGGCTGTGTTTTGGTCTTTGGCTATTTCCGACTTGTCCGTCCAGCCATCCGGATAGAGCACTGCTTCTGCATTGGGCTTCTTGTAATTGGGGAAGTATTTCTGTTCGCCCCAAGTCCATTTGCTTCCACTTACACTGTATGTCGCTGCGGTGAAGCTACCGGGTTCATAAGAGGCTTCCTTATAATATAAGGTGAAGTCCATCTTCCACCCTGCCTCGCCTCTTTTTCCTATGCCTTTCTTGGTAGGATCATTACTCTCATTTACTGCGAATTTGGTTCCATCCTTCGCTGTATATCTTGTCGTCGCCCCCTGCATCTCACTCTGCATCCCTTGCAGGGTAGCGGTGATGCTTTCTATGGCAATTCCCTTCTCGTCGTTCTCCGTGTGGTTCATCACCTCATCCTGTTCGCCACAGCTGCTGAAGCTGAGGGTGAAGAACGATGCCAGGATGAGGGTTGCTGTATGTTGAAACTGTTTCATGAGCTGTTGATTAATTGTTTGATTGAGATTTAGTTCCAGGTCGGGAAGGGACACCGATGTAGCCTTCCTCCTGGCCGAAGCCGCCGAGGGTGATGCTGGCTACCAGGTTATAGCCTTCGGGGGTGAGGGTGACGAGGTAGTCGGTGTTCGGCTTTAATGTCAAAGCTACTTTCGCGTCCAGCCAGATACCGCCGCGATACTGGGTCTTGTCATTTCCTACGGTGGCCATGCCTATCATGTAGCGGCCGCTTACAATCGTATATTCTCCTTCGTTAGTTCCTCCTTTCAGTTCGATGCCCGGCACCAATATCAGGCTCGCCGTCTCCGTGTTGTCGCAATATGCCCAAAAGGCGCAAGGATCTTTGGTGCCGTTTCCATCCAAGTCGTGCTGCAATTCCAGGATAAGAGCCTCAATGTTCAGCCCGTTGGCATTCTGTCCCGCCATGCGGAAGGTGAAGCGGCTCTGCTCGTGCTCGAAGATAAGGGGCACGGGCTCAGCGATGGGCATGATGTTCTCGTTAGCGGAACCGGGGTGGGACTTCAGGCGGTCGGCTTTCAGGTAGTCTTCCCATTTGCGTTGGTCCAGCTTGATGCCTTCGTTCTTGCGTACGTCTTGTGTAGGCCAAAAGGCGGTAATCGTACTGATGTAGGTGTTATCCAAACTGAAGCGGAAACCGCCGGTGAAAGTACCTTTTTCATTTAATGTATAGGTGTAAGAAGCAGGCTTTGCGTCTTGACGGCTCGTCGTGATTTCCACCGTTATCTCGTCTCCCTTCTGGAAGAACTTCTTGGTGTCGGCAACGCGTGTCAAGTTCTGTTGGCTTCCCATTTCGGCTACGGTAGGGACGAAGGAGAGTTCCGTTTCTCCTGCGAAGTCCGGAGCGTTGTCATCGCTTTGGCAGGCGGTGAGGGCGACGCCGCTTAGGGCAGCCGCCATCAGGCAATATAATAGGTTGTTCTTTCTCATATCGTTTTCTATGCTTTTAGTCTAACTTCTTGATAAGCGGGTGTTCCCAAACTAAAGTGGGATAAACGCTGCCCTTCGTTCCCATGTCATACCAGGAGTCTGTCCACGTATAGGCAGGGTAAGCTCCGGGTTTGTAATCTACTTTGTCCGAACCACCATTGGACACAGTTAAATCGTAGGCAAAGAGCGGCCAGTCGTTGGGCCATGCATCCTTAAAGTTCTCCACACCTGCGTTGATGTCCTCTTTCACGGTGTAGCATCCGCTAACAGAAACGCTGACTTTCTCTTTTTGGGGAGCAGGGTTGTAGAAGCCTTGGGCAACGTCTTTCGCAGTGGTAACTACCGGGTTGTTTCCTGAAGCGGGAGTTTCTTCTTTGACGTATGCCTGCACCTTCTCCATCGTGGTGTAACAGTTCGTGATGGTTGCGTTGCTCACGATGCCGCAGAATCCGGCAGCATAGGCGGCGGTGTACTTCGTTTGGTCTTCCTCCGTTTGGGCATTCACAGCAATACCGATGGCATCACCGGAGCTGTTGGTCTCGCTGTCTTGCCATACGTAGGAGTCTTTTATCTGCGCTTTCTGCTTCTGGTTTCCGGCGCCGCCACAGAGACCGCCTACACGGACGTTCTCTCCTGTTACGTTGATAATCGGGTTGGTCACTTTGCAACCACGAATGTAGCAGGTGGAGATGTTATCGAAGTCAGCCAACATATCTTCTATCAATGCTTTCTTCACAGTCTCAGAAAGTTCCGGAGGCAATCCGGCACGAAGCATATCCTCTTTCTCTTCGTCTGTCAGTTCGGGATTGATAAGGCCGCACAGAGCGCCAACGTAGCAGGTATCCTTCTTGTTAGTGCTGAAGTCCACCGTTATATTCGGGTTGACCAGGTCGATGTTCATCAGTGTAGATTCTGATGAAATGCTTTGGAAAAGGCCGAATGATTGCTTCACGGGGGCTGTGCCTTCTCCAGCGGCAGCGGTGTTGATGGTAAGGTTCATTATCTTATGTCCGCCACCATCGTAAGTGCCTTTAAAGGCGGTCTTGGGCGTCCAAGTCCGACCTGCCAAGTCGATGTCGCACACCTGGTAGACGCGGTAGGAGTTGACGCTCACATCTTGCAAGCTGGTAGCGTCGTACACCAACCGGTCGGAAGTGGGGATGAAGATTTCACCCGTATTCAAGTTGTAACCATAGCGATAAACGGTCTGTTCGTTCAGGTTGACTTCATAGGGTACGGTCAGTATCAGCTTATCGCTTACAAAGAGTTGATCACCGGTTTTCAGGATGTTGTCGTGGTGCTTGTGATCCTTGTCATGATGCGGGTCATCCTTTCCACTTTTCCATACGTAGGCGGTGTAGCGACGGACGTATTTGCCACCAACAGGAGCACTAGTTTCGGGGAAGTCCTCAATACCATCCACCCAGTTTTCGCGGAGGTCGCCTTTATCGGATTCCCATTTGGTACCGCCATCAGCATCGGGGTATCGGTCTACGCTTGGCAACAGTTTGATGCTGCCATTGGTCGTATTCTTTGATTGCGGGAAGTCACTCTGATTGTCGGCCACCAATACCACTTCCACCTTGCAGGTTTGCTGCGGGCTGAAGCCTAATGTTATCTTATAGGCGTTCGTGGGGTTGACAGTAGTCTCTGCCCGGTAAGGGATGTAATACTGCTTGGAGTAGTCGCTTTCCGTAATGGGGTAGGCTTTCTCGTCCAGCTTTGTGGTGAAGTAATTTGCTTCTTCGCTCATGGCTTTATTGTAGGGATAGAAAGCTACGATGGTCATGCGGTCGTAGATGTAAATCTCTTCATTTGCGACGAGCTGATTACCTGTGACGGTGCAACGCAGGTTACGGATATAAGGCTTGCTTAAGTCTCCTGCCGTATAATCATCTTCATAGTAGATGTAGAGGCCTACATCTTTGAGGTTATACTTACCATTCTTAGTATCGTTCATATTGTCAGGACTTCCCAACTCCGCCAATCGGGTGGTGGGAGTGGTGCTGACATACATATTAAGCAATGTACCTTCCTTTTGGGGCTTGGTGTCCACTACCGCTTCGTCCGCGCATCCGCAGAAGCAGAGCGTGAGCAGGGCGGCTGCCATGTACAGGATATGTTTTATTGTTCCGTTCATTGTAGAATGTTGTTTTTATGTTAGTCCATATTACTGTTTCACAGGGACAGGCCATACAGTGTTGTAAGTATGGTTATGTTCGTCTTCCTTGAACTCGAAAGCCCACTCAGAGGCAGCAGTGAGTGCATCATTCAACTTCTGCACCGCTTCCGTACGGAGCAGGGTTTCCGTCATGTTGGTGGTATTCGTACAATAGTCAACTTGGGCATCCTTTACGATACTTCCATCAAAGGCACCGATAGCCTTTTCCTGACTAATACCTTGCTGAGGCCGTGCCGAACCGGTCAGCCAGTAGCAGGAATTGATAACGGCACCTCCTGTCTTTTCAGCAGACTGAAGACCGCAAATTCCGCCCAAGTTATCTTTCATATCATGATTACTACTTTTATTAAGCATACCGGCATTGATGCAGGCCTTAATGGCATTGGCCGCATCGCTGGCATTCTCTCCGCAAATACCACCGATGACCTGTCCCGTCGGGATGTTTCCGGTGTTGAGACAGGCGATGATCGTGCCGGCTGTGTTGTTCTTTCCGCAGATACCACCAATGGTCTGAGTGGCTTTTGCCTTGATGTCCGCTTCGTTGATGCAGGCTTCAATCTTCCCGGCGTTGACGGAACAGAAGCCACCCACGGACGTGTCTGTACTGCCAGTGGCATCAAGGTTACTGAAAGCGATGTGGAGGTGCTTCAAAGTACCGTTGTTCTGCTTGAATAATCCACTGCTTTTCAGGTTCAGGTGCAGGAGGGAATGACCGTCGCCGTCTAACTCTGCATCCTTAGGGAAATTCGTTTGAGGAAGAGTTTCAAGTGCCAGACTGTTGAAGTCGATGTTGTTCAGCAGCTTGTACGTTGCGGCTTCGGGGTTCTGCATCAGGTAATAGAATTGCAGGGGGGTCTTTACTTCGTAGTAAGCATCGTTTATGTCTTTCGTCATACCGTTCTTGCCCAGCTTCAAGGTGAATTGCGGCTTACCCGCTGCGGCTGTGGCATTATAAACAATTTTATGTCCGTCTATCAGCAGTCCGTCTTTCGTATACAAGTCGGCAGTCAATGTTCCTTTCGTCATGTCGGTGGGGAGGGTGAGGAACTCGGCGTTCACTACCCCTTCTTCTTTCTTGCAGCTACCGATGTACTGGTAAGTATCGTGAGAATCCGCAGGGGTATGATGGAGGACAATCTTGGTAATTTGTTTATCTCCGGTGTTATCGTAACCTCCCTCCACTTGCATCTTTACCTGGTAAGGGTCGTAGTCCCAAGCACCGTTAGCGTCTTTTACAGTCCAAGGGTTCATCTGTACCGTAATCGCTCTGATTTGCAAACGTTCTATCTCGAAAGTGAGGGTATAGGAGTAGCCCGGTTTCAATACGAAATCTTCTTTCGGTACGTTGCTACCTTCAGGTGTTACTTTGGGGATAAACAAGGCATTACGGTCTGATTCCGTTGCTGTGTAGTCATCTATTATCAAACTCTTAAAGAGTCCTGATTGCCCTGATAATGTTTCTCCGGTCGGTATCAGATAATGAGTACCTTTAGTCAATGGATAAAGGGCAGTTTCTGTGACGTTAGCTTTATTGTCTGCGTTAGCCGATACAGGCGAAGTAGTCAGTGCATAAGTACCGTTCTTGAAAACTTTATCAAGTTCTATCTTTACCTTTTGGGGCTCAGATACCGGTTTCTTATCCTCCTCGTCTGTAAGCTTGACTACCACTTCCACCTTTGTCATGATGTGACGGAAGTTCAGTTCCGTAGCATTTTTATCGGTAGAATTCGCCAATGTTCCGCTTCCGTCTTCGCCGTTACTGATAAGGTAATCATTCCCTTTATTCGTTCCCGCTATCAGTGCAATCTTTCCACTATTCAATTTGCCTGTATGTGCAAAGAGCTTAATCTCCTTTCCACCCAGCGGGTAGTAAGCATCAGCATTCAGGTAACGGGCATTGGTTTTTTTGGAATAGACTTCCCCTACCTTCAAAATCACATTCGTAAAGTAGTCGGCGGCATCTCCTGTTTCCGGCGCTGTCTTTGCCGAGAGGAATAGATTCGTATATCCGTCCAACGTTTCCGATGTTCCCGGTGTTTCCGTTCCCCTTGTTATCGCTCCAGCCAGCAGGATACGGCTATCTCCCGGAACAATCTCCCTGTCGATGAGCGAATCGGAGGAACAAGCGGACAGGGCTGCTATGGCAACCACCATCCCGCTCTTATATAGTGTCTTTAGCATTTTCATCATTTTAGTTGATTGTTACAGTACTGTTTCCTTTATATTCCCAGTCTTTCAGCGTGCCGTACAGGATAGTATCGATTTCCCCGCCGGTCTGTATGTCGGTCACCTTCACCTTGATGGTAAGTTCGGTGGTCTTACCCATTTCGAGGGTTACGCTTCCGGTGTCAGCGGTTTTAAATTCGTCCAGCGAACCGTCCGCTCCGGAGGCATAGGTATAAGTATATGCATTGTCACTCAGTTCGAGTTCTACCCTACTATGCTCTACGGTGTTTACGTTGTTGGTGGCAGGCAATAAATAATAGTCGTCTTGAGCTGGATTGCTGCTGTCGTAGGGCAATGCTATGCCTTCGTTGTATGTCGATGCATCTATCAGCTTGCACAAGGTAACATAATTGTCACTTAGTTGGGTTAACGTCCATGCAGGAGTGGGAGCGAGGAAGTCGAAGTCACCAGTAGTTACCTTAGTCTGTATGGCTAATTTGGTGATTTTGAGGTTATCGTTCTTATAGTTATCAATCAGCTTCCCGTCCTTATCCACGGGGATAACCTTGATAACCAAGCGTGCCATAGCATGTCGGAATGTCGTCAGCTTTAGGTTGCCTGCTTTCTTATTATATGCTGGGGTAGGCGTGCTGTAAAGCAAATCGGGGAAAGGAGCGTTTTCGTTTCCCGTTACCATCAACAAGACCGTGCTTGCCCCTTCCTTCTTCGCCGTGCTCGGGCTATAAGCCGCAAATCTCAAATACTCGTCGGCATTGAAAGGCCAATACTGAACGGGATCGAGAACCACCGGGTATTTGCCGTCGCTTTTCGTGCCCACAGTGGCAACCATATCCAGATAGAGGTTACCGGTACTCCAATCAACATTGGCTTCACTTTGCTTTGTCTTCGCCGCCATGACGGTAATATCCCCGTTATGAGGGAAATCCGTAGTCCCGCGCGTCATCCCTGCCTCGGCAGAGACACGTGTACCCGACACGCTGAGCCGGATAGGCACAAGGCCATCCTCCACCTCCGGCTGCAATTCATTGCTGCAACCGGAGAGGAGTGCACCTACAACCCCTATTATTATATAGAAGAATTTCTTTATCATCGTTTCTTGAAATAAGTTGGGTGATTATTGGATAGTGACATTGCCGCTTGTACCGGGACTCCAATCGGCTACGGTAGCGCTAAGACTGATGCCCGTCTTCTTGAAGGTGACATTGATGGTGTGGTTGCTGCCGGCTACGAAAGACATGATACCGATGTTCTCTGCATTGCGAGTATAGTTCTTTCCACCGAAGTGGACGGTAACAAGCGTACTCTCTTTCGCTACCTCCTGCGGTATAATCAATGCCTCGTAGGTTGCCACGGTGTTGGTGGGATTAGCTGCAGTAGTAATCTTCTCCGGTGTAAAACTGGCTGTTGCCTCGCCCTCCGGAGTAGCCGTTCCGGTAGCTACGTTGACGTCGCCTGTCAGTATCAGGTTGTTCAGTACCACGCTATGATCTGCGAAATCGTCAGCCGTGAATCCCTCTCCTGCGATGATGTTCACCGTTACTTTGCTCAATACATGCTTAAAGGTAAGGTCGATGGTGTGGTCGTTGGGACCGGGAGTGGTATCGAAAGTATGGGTGGCAATCAGCAGGTCGTCATTGCTCTTACCCTTGCCTGTGTCGAAACTGGTCCATGAGAAAGAATCCTCTCCCGCATTCACCGTCGCCGATGTGGAGGGGAACAGAGCGGAAATCGTCTCTCCCGCCTCGATGTCTTCCACATCCCACGGAGCGTTGGGGAAGGTCACGCTTCCCTGGCTGCCGTCGGTGCACGTACCTGTTTCAGCTTCCACTACCTTCTTGTCTGTTCCTATCTGGTAGAAACGGATTTCATCACCATTTTGGAAGGCGTTCGTCGTTCCGCTTGTCACGTCTATCTTGAAGACTATCTCGTGCGCAGCCTTCGTGTCGTCCCAATCGGTCACCTTGGTGCTTACTCCTACCTCGGTCTTGCTGAGGTTGATGTTCAGTTTGTTGTTAGCGCCCGGCTCGAAAGTGATGTCTTTGTCGGCTTTAATCTCGTACTCGCGGCCTGCAATGGTAACCACAGCTACTACATCGCCCTCTTTCACGGTCTGTTGCGGGAAGATGGCTACCTGTCCGTCTTCGGTATTCTCGGCAATGATGTCGTGCGTCGCTTCTTCGTCGATGATGAACTCGCCCTTTTCGTTCACCTTGCCCGTGTACTTATATCCGGGGAAGGTTACCGTGGCGCTGGCCAGTTCTTCTTGTGTGAAGCCTTGGTCGCCCTCGGGGCTTTTCAGGGTTACGGTCGTCTTGGCTGCCGCGTGTTTCAGTTCCAGGTTGATGCCGGTGTACTGCGCGGCGGGAGTAGCATCGGATACCAATACATCGTCCATCTGCGTGTCGTTCAGTTTGGGGGTGATGACCGTAGTGCCGATGAAGCTTGCCGGGTCTGCCTGGATGTTCTCCCAGTAGAGGTTGGTGTCGGTGGTCCACTCGTAGACGCCGTCTTTGTCCTCGTCAGTGTAGGTGTACTTGGCGGCATACTTGTGATCGGCATCGCCCTCGTCCTTCATCAGGAGTCGCAGGGTGTCGCCTTCCGCTACGCCGGAGCTGGCTTCCAATCCGGTAACCACACGTACCACGTCGATGGGGGGTTCCGGTCCTTCGCCCCAGTCCTCGATGGTGGCGCTTACGGTGGCGGGCGTCTTCTTCAGCGTGATGTTGAAGATGTGCTTCAGTCCGCTCTTAATCTCCAGCTCGCTGTCCATGATGGCTGTGTACACGCCGCCGTCCTTGGTGGTGATGCGGAAAGTCACGCCCTCGCCGGCAGCCCGGGGCAGGATGATGCCTTCGCCGTGAGCGCCGCTGATGGGGATAAGGACGTCTTTCCCGCTTTCTTCGTCTATTTTCAGTTCTTCATTCATGATGTCGTAAGTACCGACGGTCTTCAGTCCGGTCATTGCCAGGGTACAGCCCTCCAGGGACATGGCTTCGGAGTCTTCTACCGATAGGTTGATGATGACTTTGGCAAGGCGGTGGTAGAAGTGCAGGTGCACGTTGGGGTCGTCCTTCGAAGTGCCGCGCACGTGGTCGGCGGTCATCAGGTCGATAACCGCGAGGTTGCTCTGGTCGGCGGTGGAGAGGGGCATTACCATTGAAGCGTCCAGGGCGCTGTTGTAAGGATAGTAGGACTTGAACGTCACCTTGCTGCCGTCCACGGGGAAATACATGATCTGGTCCGGAGTGGCGGGGGCGAAGTTCTGCGAACCGTCGGCGGTGGTGTAAGCGGCATTGCGGTAAGGCGCTATCACTTCGTCGGTTCCTTCTTTCAGCATGGCGATGCCGATGACGTCTTTGGCATTCCATTCGTTGTTCACGGCGCGTGTATCGACGCCTCCCGAGATGCGGACGGCTACCCGGTCGCCGGCGGCCGGGGTTATCTCATTGTTCGTGCAGGAGGTGGCAATGACTGCTGACAATACACTGCACAAAAAGACATTGTTGATGATTCGTTTCATATCGATGCTTGTTATATTTCTTGTTTAAGTTTGATTTAGTGAGCTTCCATCCATTCTTCGGGTCCGGCTTTCCAGTCTTCGATGTCGGCGGTGAAGTCGGCTCCGAGGCGCAAGGTCAGTTCGATGACCCAGGGCTTCAGCACGTCTTCGGTGTGGAAACCGTCCATCTTGGAAGTGATGTCGAAGGTATAGGTCTTCTGCGTGCCGCCCTCGTAGGTGACGGTGAAGGTCAGCGTCTGGTTGCCGTCGCCGTCGATGCCCAGCAGGACGTGGGTGTCGGAGTAGAGTCCGGCAGTCTCCGGGTCCGCGCCGAAGGTATAGCTAATGTCTCCGGCCTCGATGGCGGGATGGCGGTCTTGTCCGTCGGTGGGCGTAAAGCCGTGGTTCAGGTCGCGCGAGAGGGCAATGCCGCTCACTGTGCCGGCGATGCTTTCAATCAGGCGGCTGTTGTTGCCTTCAAAAGTCAGCTTGATGACCAACGGGCGCGACTGCACGTTCGTCCGGATGTCGAAGTTGGTCTCTTCCTGTCCGGGCGTGTTGCCGCCTACGGTGATTTGCGTGTGTCCGCCTACGACGTCTCCGGGCATGTCTTCCGCTGTTCCGTCGGGCTTGGTGGTTACGCTGATGGTCGTTCCCTCCACCTTGGCAGGGCCTTCGTCCGTGCCGGTGACGGTGACCACGGTGTATTGTCCGTCTTCCAGGTCGAGGGGGTTGTTGCTGCCTGCCGGGAAGGTTTGCTGATTGCCGTTGCCGTCGATGACGGTTACCTTACCGTCGCGCATCTCTTCTCCTCCCAATACCTCCGGATTGCGCAGGATAAGGGTGTATTCGCCCGGGCAGTTTTCGTCGTCGTATCCTTCTTTGATACAGGACGCCGGGAGCAGGGGCAGGGCAAGGATTGCCAGTCTAAAGATATTCTTTATCATTGTTGCTTCTTCTCTAATAAGATGATACGTTTCATGTTGTCTTGGGCTTCGGGGGTGCTCATGTCCGCCTTCTTCATATAGTTGCGGGCGGCGGAGAGGTTACCGCGCTCCAGCTCCATGGCGGCGGCGTTCAAGTTTGCCACGGGGTCGTCGGGATAGAGTCTGACGGCAGTCTCCCAGATGTAGTTATACTCTTCCGAACCTTTCTCGCACAGGGCGGCGGCGTCATACATCTCGCGCAGGCTGAGCTGCGTGGGGTCTTGCTTCACCATGATGCGAGCTTCTTCGGGGGTGAAGGGGCGCACGGTGTATTCGATGCGGTAATCGGAATGGCGGAGGGCGGGAAACCACTCTTTACTTATATATAGGTAGGCTTTGCCCAGCTTCTTCAGTTCGGCTTCCTTGGCATCGGGCTGGCGGTCGCTTTCGGCGATGGCGAGGATGCGGTCTTTCTCGGCAAGGTCGCTCCCGGTGGCGAAGCGCTTGAAGCCTTCCCAGTCTTCGGGGGTGGACATTACCGAGAAGATGCTGTCATTCAGACGGTGCTTCTTCAGGATGTATTGCTTCAGCGCCTGCGAGCGTCCCTGGGCAAGGCGGGTGTTATTGGCGTAGCTTCCTTCGGGCGAAGCATAGCCGTGGATGGAGATGTGCAGGATGTCTGCGGGTTGGAAGCCGTCCAGGGTGCGGTCTATCTTCGCCAGTTCCACGGGGTTCTTGCGGTAATTGGGGTAAATGACGGTCTGATTGACGGGGAAGTCCAGGAAGGCGCTGCCTTCCAGCGTTCTGCGCTTCACCGTTTCCACTTGCGGCACGTAGTAGGCAATGGCGGGGATGATGACTTCCGGCTCGGGAAGCGATACCTGCGCCACGGGTTGCGTGCTGTTCTCTTCCAGGAGGTTGCCGCATCCGCAAAGGTCTTTCTCCAGGATAACTTCAGCACCTTTCATCCAGGGCTGGTAGGGGACGGTGGCGGTATAGTCGATAACTTGCTCCGTACGGTTGTCGCGCCGCACCACGAGACTGCCCTCGGCAGGCATCCGGTTCTTACGCTCGTTGATAATCTGGCGCTTCCGTCCGTAGACACAGACAGCGGGGAGAATAGCCTCGTTGCCGTCCTTCGTCAGCACGGGGGTAAAGGTCACCATGCGGTTGGAGTTGATTTTCAGTTCTTTCGGCAGAACCAGGTCCATGCCCACTTGCAGCGAACTGTCCGGCAGCAGACGAATGTCTACCTGCTCTGTCCGTACGTTCTGCGCGTTGCTCCCCTGCCCTTTTACATAGCTGTTCGGCAACAGGGCGCATATACCGATAAGTAATAGTATCTTTATTTTCATAATCCAGGATGTTGCTTTTTAGAATAAGTAGATGAGGCTGACGGCCGCTTTCGTAGGGCCGAAGTAGTTCTTATGTCCGTCCTTCTCTTGCAGTTTGCCGCAATTCTTGCAACGGTACTTGTCGAAGTTGACGTAGGCATACCCTACTCCGATGTTGCCTTCCAAGTTCCAGTGCTTGCCCAGCACCCATTGGTAACCGTAGGACACGCCGGCGCCGATGAACTCGCCTTCGTAGCGGTAGTCCTTCAGGTTGGGCCATACGCCGAAAGGCATGTCGATGCCGCCTGTGTTGAAGATTCCCGCATGGGCATGTACGCCGATGAAAGAACCGCTGAAGCGCTCGCAGAACCAGTAACGGTACTCCGGTTGCAGCATCACGTGCTTGAAAAGTTTGTTGCTTCCCAGCGACCAGGGGTTGTAGTTGACGTAAAGGTCTAAAGTGGTTTTGGGGGATAAGCCGATTTCCGTGGCTAAGTTGATAGTGGTAGTAGCGTCGGCAACGAGGTTGGTTTTTACTGCTACTTTTTGTCCGTACACGTGGTAGGTGCATAGAAACAATCCGATAAAAACAAGAACTCTCTCTTTTTTAATCATAATGTTTATAGGGGTTAGCTTGAAAGATGGAGCGGGGACCGATTGGCAGGCCCTACCCGTTTAGCGGGTGCAAAGTTGTAAATAATAGCGCCATTAGTTGACGATTTGCGATATACAATCTGATATACAATTAAATAAACCTTTGATAATCAGTGATGGTTAGTTTGCAAAAGGCGGCCCGTTCATAAGCGCTGTTTGAAATGCTAATTGTATCTTTGCACAGAATTTGCAAGAAAGACATCGATAGAATTATGAAGAACTACTTCAGGACATCGCTACTATTACTACTGATCGTTTCCTGTACCGGTCGTCCCGGCGTACAAAAGGACGGGGCGGAAGCCTGGCGGACGGAGACGGAACTGCTGAACGGATTGCTGCAAGAAAAGAAAGAACCGGAAGCCATTGAGAAAGCCAAAGAGAAAATCAATGAGTTGCTGAGCCGTGTATCGGCGGAAGACAGCACGCAGGCAGACTACGCCGCCGAGCTGGTCTCCGTGTTGATTCGCGCCTATACCGCCACGCGGAACTTCCCCGAAGGATTGTCGCTGCTGGACAGCCTCTCGCGCGTTCCATATATACAGAAGAACTGTCCCTACGACCTGTATGCCTGCAAGGCCTACATAAACCAACTGATGGGGAACAACGAAAAGGCCATCGAGTGCGCGGACGAGTACCTGCAACTGCCCGAATGCAAGGACGACACGCGCTATATCCTGAACGCCGAGGCGGTGAGCGGCGTGTATGCCTATTGCAGCAACGATATACACAAAGCCATCGGGGTACTGCAAGATGCCGTAGAGCGGTATCGGAAAGGAGGGCAATATCCCCATATCCTGCGCCTCATCTCCCGCCTGGGCATCTATTACCGGCTGATGGGAGAATACGAAAAGGCAAGCGCCATCAATCAGGAGGCTATCAGCAGCTACAACGACTCGCTTCCTCCGCAGGAAGTGGTGATAGCCTACGGCGAGCAGTCTAACCTGTATGCGGCGCTCGGCTTGTATAAGGAAGCATTGCAGTATAACACGATGGCGGTCCACTATGCCTCGCAGAAGGACAGCTTCGGGCTGGGCGACGTCTACCGTTACCGTGCCGACCTCTTCCTGAATACCGGTCCTCTGGATTCCGTATTCCACTACCTCCGCCTGGGCGAGCAAGTCTCCACCCGGCAACGCAGCTTCCGCGGGGTGCTGGTAAACAAGATTCAGCAGTTGAAGTCTTATCTGGAGGAACCGGACTCCGTGCAGCGTGCCGTCCAACTGGGCCGCACCCTTTGCGCCGACACGGCACGCATCCCCAAGTGGGCGAAGTATCAGTTCGAACTATACTTCGGGAAGGCTTTCCTGAAGGCGGGCGATACGGCGCAGGCCATTGCGCTGATAAAGGATGCCTCGCAAGGCTTCGCCACGATGGATATGGTGAATATGGAATACGAAGCCAACGACATCCTGCTGGAGCACTTCCGCCAACACGCTGCCACGGGCGAGTTTATGTACTACTATAACCGCAACCGCCTCTTTGCCGATTCGCTGAAGACGGACGAAAAGCTGCGTGCGATGGCCGCCTCCAACATCCGTTTCGATACGGCGCTGAAGGAGAAGGAGAACGAGCGCCTTTCGCTCCTGGTGGAGATGCAGCAGCGCCACATCTTTTACGATATTTATGTCTTTGTGACGCTGGTACTGTTTCTGGGCGGCGCCATCGCCTACATCCTGCGGAAAAGGAAGACGAACCGTGTCATCATCGAGCGCAGCCGGCAGGAGATAGAGCGCCTCATCTCCAGCCAGCGGAAGCTGAACCAGCACAACGAGGAGCTCGCCAAGAAGATAGAGCAGCTCACCGCCAACAACAACCTGACTCCCATCCATCAGTTGGTATGCCAAAGCCTCCTCAGCAAGGAGGACGAGAATGCTTTCCGCCAGTCCTTCGCTACCATCTATCCTTACTACCTGCCCAGTCTGCGCCGACGTTACCCACAAGTGACGCGCAACGAAGAGCTGCTCGCCATGCTCATCTGCATGGGGCAGAATACGGACGAGATAGCCTTAGTGCTGGGCATCAACCGCACCAGTGTGAATGTGGTCCGCTCGCGTATGCGGAAGAACTTGGGATTGTCGAAGGAAGAATCGCTGGATGAGGTGGTGAAGCAGTTTTTGCAGAATGGATAAGGGTTACAAATCCGACGGCACGTATCATTTTGCACTTGCCGAGTGCAAAAAAAGCAATAATTTGCACTTGGCAAGTGCAAAATTAAAGGAGTTAGAGCTTCGCTCAGGAGTTAAAGGAGTCAGAAATAGTTAAAGCCCGATACCTCCGCCCATAATTAGCAAGACTATCGAGCTTTACCTCCTAAGCGAAGCGATAACTCCTTTAACTCCTAAGCAAAGCGATAACTCCTCTAACTCCTTTAACTCCTTAACTTCCTTCCTCTACTACTAAGCCCCGTGCGGATAATCTATCGTATAATGCAACCCCCGGCTCTCCTTCCGCTCCATTGCCTGGCGCGTGACGAGATACCCTACATTAATCATATTCCGCAGTTCGCACAGCTCGCGGGTAGCCTTACTGCTCTTGAATAGTTTTTCCGTCTCCTCGTACAGGATATCCAGACGGTTCCAGGCGCGGGTCAGGCGGGTATTACTGCGCACGATGCCCACATACGACTCCATAATCTGGTTCACCTCCTTCATGCTTTGGGTGATAAGCACACGCTCCTCGTTGCTGATGGTGCCCTCGTCGTTCCATTCGGGGATGTCTTCGTTGAAGTCATAACGCTCCAGTACGCTCAAGGCGTGCTTGGCGGCTGCGTCGGCATACACCACCGCCTCTATCAGCGAATTGGAAGCCAAGCGGTTGCCGCCGTGCAGACCGGTGCACGAACACTCGCCGATGGCATATAACCGCCGAATGCTGGACTGACCGTCCAAATCCACCTTGATGCCGCCGCACAGATAATGCGCCGCGGGAGCCACGGGAATATAATCTTTCGTAATGTCGATGCCGATACTGAGGCACTTGCGGTAGATGTTGGGGAAATGCTTCTTGGTTTCCTCCGGGTCCTTATGGGTTACGTCCAGATAGACGTGCTCGTCACCGCGCTGCTTCATCTCGTTGTCGATGGCACGCGCCACGATGTCGCGCGGAGCCAGAGACAGGCGCGGGTCGTACTTCTGCATGAACTCCTTTCCGTCCATCGTCCGCAGCACACCGCCGTAGCCGCGCATCGCCTCGGTGATGAGGAAGCAGGGGCGGTCGCCCGGATGGTAGAGCGCGGTGGGGTGGAACTGGATGAACTCCATATCCTTCACAGCGCCTTTGGCACGGTATACCATGGCGATGCCGTCGCCCGTCGCCACCAAAGGATTGGTCGTGTTGCGGTAGACAGCCTCGCAACCGCCCGTCGCCATAATCGTCATCTTCGAGAGAAAGGTGTCCACCTCGCCCGTCGCCTCGTTCAGCACATAGGCGCCGTAGCACTTGATGCCGGGAGTATAGCGGGTGACAATGATGCCCAGGTGATGCTGGGTAATGATTTCCACGGCGAAGAAGTTGGTAAAGACGGTGATGTTGGGATGCTGCTTCACGGCTTCTATCAGGCTGGTCTGAATCTCGGCGCCGGTATTGTCCTTGTGGTGCAGGATGCGGAACTCGGAATGTCCGCCCTCCTTGTGCAAGTCGAATTCCCCGTTTTCCTTCTTGTCGAAGTCCACTCCCCAGCGGATGAGTTCTTCAATCTGCGCGGGCGCGTTGCGCACCACTTTTTCCACGGCTGCGCGGTCGCTGATCCAGTCGCCGGCAATCATAGTGTCTTCTATATGCTTTTCGAAGTTGTCTACCGACAGGTTGGTGACGGAGGCGATGCCGCCCTGCGCAAAGTAGGTGTTTGCTTCTTCCAATCCTGCCTTACAGATGAGGGCTACTGTTCCTTTATGCGCCACTTTCAGCGCAAAACTCATCCCGGCGAGTCCGGAGCCGATGACGAGAAAATCGAACTTTCTTACCATAAGTTTTGTAGTTTAACTCCACAAAGATAGTGTAAACCGGACGTAGCGCAAAATAAGCCCGTGGATTTTTGACAAAGACGGGAGTTATTTCGGACAAAGGCGGTGATTTATCGGCTGACGGCGACCGGCGGTAAAAGTAAAATGCTTACCTTAGCGCCCAAAACCGACTATCATGAACAAAGTATTTCACGCACGCATCCCCCTGGCACAGTATCTCTTCCTGCTCCTGTCCGGAGGTATGGTCTTCTTTCTTCTTTGGACGAAGTATGCTCTCCCCGCCATCTTTTTCGTGTTGTGGCTCATCGTCATCATCGAAAAACTGATTCACACTACTTACACCGTTACCACGGACGATATGCTGGTGCTGTACTTCGGCCGCTTCACACGGCGCAAGGTCATTGCGCTGAAGGACATCACGTATGTGGAGCGCGGATTCTCCACGCGGATAGGCGGTAAGTCGCTGATGCACTATGTCCTGGTGAGGTATGGCGAGCGGGACAAGTGCGTCGTACTGCTTCCCGTGAAAGAAGAAGAGTTCCTGCGGGTGCTGAAAGAGCGGACCGGGCTGGAATAAAGGTCTGAAGACGCTTGCCGGAAAGAAGGAGTGGCGGACTCCGAAAGGGGCAAAACAAACGGTTTGACAGACACAAGCCTCCAAGCCGACAGACACAAGCCTTTGTCATGACAGACACAAGCCTCTGTCGCGTTGGAGGCTTGTGTCTGTCAACGGGGTTACAGACCCTTGTCTCAGCGATGATTTCCCGCCCTCCCCACCGTTAAAAAGCACCTGCGCCGAAGGTATTCCGCCGGAAAGTCTTATATTTGCATCATTCAAAACAATACAACATGAAAAAGCCAACTCTCCTTCTGCTGCTATGCCTGCTGCTTGCGTCATGCAGCGACGACAAAGAGCAACAACCCCCTCTCGTCACCAATGTCACTATATCCGATTCCGATAAAGTCTTCAACCCCGGTGACGCCGTAACCGTCACCGCCGATGGATTTCTGGATGGCGACCAACTAATGCTCGACATCCGCTGGCCGTTGCCCGACGAGCCTATCCAGGAAGGATATTCGCGCGGCACACAGGCCATCATCACCGAAAGAACCGCCAAGAGCCTCACCTTCCTTGCGCCCGGCAGTTACCCCCAGTCCACGGTGGAAATCTTCCTGAACCGTGCTTCGAAGCTCATGCCCTTGGGCAAGATATCCGTCTCGGACGGGCAACGCCCGGAGGTGCAGCAGCTCTATGGCATCACCAACTCCCGCACGAGGGCAGATTATCCCCATGGCATCGAGCGGGTGAAACTCGGTATCGAGGGGGAAATAACCCGAGTAGTCACTTTCGAGGAAGGAGAGGACTTCTTGAACATCGTTACTGAGCCCGGCGCCTGGAGCCTCTGCGGAATGCGGAAACGGAACGACCAATGGAGCGTCGACTTCTTCGACCTATCCATGCAGCATTGGGGAAATACGGGGATAAATGACCATACCGTGGCCCTTTGTAGCGGGAACTCCCTTGTGGCAGTAAACCGATGGGACGAAAAGAGCGTAATCCTCAGTGCGGTACCCCGCCCATCCCTCACCCGGATGAATACTCCCCCGGCAGCGAGACCATACACCCTGCCGGAAGGGTTAAAGCCTGAAGCCTTATCGTGCTTTCCGGGCGTATATGTTACCGACGGCCACTTGTTGCTATCCGCCGACAACGGCGACGGCACTTTCTCGCCCGTCGTGATATCTATGCAGGAAACCTCTATCCGCCTTTTAGACCCCATTAAGGCGGATGCATTGATACCGATACGGATACCTGTACGGAATAAGCTGAATCCGGACACATACACCATAGCAGGCGGATATATCCTGTCAAGACCGAACGGAGGCGAGACGGAGTTCCGCTTGTGGGACATCACTACCCATTCGCTTGAAGCGCCTTTCGCCACCTACCCAAACGCTGCGCTCTCCGCTGCAACGTTCATCTCGGTTGTCTCAAAAGAGTTGACGGAACGGAAACTGTATGTACTGTTCGAGGGCTACCGGAGCGGGAATTTAATAAAAGCCTTAGACTTGCAGACAAACGAGTGGGAAAACTCCAGCGACGGAGGCTTCCCGTACTCGGAAATAGCCTTGGCGAAATAAACGGGCAGCAGCGCAGGCGCGACGGAAAGGATGCGCGGGCGACAGAAGCGGCATACGGACGGAAACAGTCTGTCCGAAAGCTCTTGAACCGGTTTCTTTTAGGCACGGATGACACGGAAAATCACGGATAAGTTT